>CAESGF010000010.1_pt1 | contig 106986 bp, 102 predicted proteins | sample 7263721 | NCBI WGS metagenome assembly CAESGF01 (sample SAMEA6814162, study PRJEB35770) | uncultured Acidimicrobiaceae bacterium | biome: Freshwater; feature: Freshwater reservoir; material: water | place: Czech Republic | collected 2017-06-27 | depth 30m m
CCGCGGTAGATCGCGAGGCGCAGCCGCACGTCGCGGCACCCGGTGCGCTCGATCACGACTTCGCGAATGGTCTTCACCATCTCCGCGTACGGCAGCCCGCCCATCAGCCCGAACCCGTGCTCGGACGCAAGAATGTTGACACTGTCGCCGGCGCCGATCTTCGACATGTCGACGTCCGCAAGCGCAGCGCGCGTTGCTGCACGAACACGATCGACGTCGGCAGGGTCGCCCTGCGTCAGCGGCTCCGCGAAGCTCGGGAACAGCTCGCGCACCGAGACCGACGTCATCGAGGGCATGGTGGCCACATGCGGGCGCAGCGCGGGTCCGTACTCGGACGGCATGAACGCTGGCGGCATGAGTGCGGATGTATGCGAGCTCATCGCGGGGCCTCCGAGTGGGTGAGTGGGCCGAACTGGTGTGTGGGATCGAAGACGGCGCGATCCTCATCGATGAACGCATCCGGGTACTTCGCGCGCGCCTCGTCCGACACATCCCACAACGCCAACGTGCTGGGATACCAACGGTGGCCGCGCGGGGCGGTCATGTCGCAGCCCGCTGCCGCCAGCAAGCGCAACGCCGGAGCGACGCAGTAGATACCGCAGCCAGAGCGCATCCCCGTCATGGCCGACACCTCGTCGAGATTGGACGCGCCCTTCACCACGGCTCCGGCGATCTCCGCGGCCGATGTCAGCGTGCATACGCACACCGAGATATTGGCGTCGATCCCGGCCGCCAGCAGCAGAGCCGTCACCTTCTCCTGATCGACCTCATCGGGCCGCACGGTGCGCGTGATCGGCTCGGCACGTTCGGTCATCCACATGATGTCCTCGGGGCAGCGATCGACACAACGGCCGCACCCGATGCACAACGGATCGTCGATCACTGCCTTCTTCGCGACCATCGTGATCGCCCCGCTGGGGCAGACGAGATCGCACAGTTTGCAACCGGTACACGGTGCCGCATCCAGTTCGGCGAAGGCCCGAATGACGGCCATCAGGTGGCAACAGCGATGCGGCGAGATGACATGAAACAAGGATACTCTATTGAACCATCGAGGGCCAGCAGGCCGCGACACGAGGGGACACCACATGCGCGTACTCATCACCGGCGCTCGAGGCAAGGTCGGATCCTTCGCCGCCGAGGCGTTCCTCGCCGCCGGCCACCGCGTAGTGCTCAGCGACATCAGCCCCGCCCGTTACGGCCTCACCGGCGAGCGCTTCCGCTACCTGCGCGCGGACCTCACCGACTACGGGCAGACCATCGGCATCGTGATGGCAGCCAAGCCGGACGTCATCGTGCACGCAGCCGGCATCCCCGACAGCTCTCACGACCCGGGCCCGACGATCTTCGCCAACAACTCGCTGGCCAACTTCCACGTCGCTGAAGCCGTCGCCCAGACCGGCGTCGGGCGCCTCGTCTATCTCTCCAGCGAGACCGCCCTCGGGTTCGTGACCGCCCTGCGTCCGTTCCTGCCCGACTACCTCCCGGTCGACGAGGAGCATCTGCGCCGACCGCAGGAGGCGTATGCGCTCTCCAAGTCGCTCGGCGAAGACATCTGCGACTCGCTCGTGCGACGCTGCGACGCAACGGCTGTCTCCATCCGTCCGTCGCTGGTGCTGGCCCCGGCCGACTACGCCTTGATCGGTGGCCTCCAACGCGCGACTGGCCGCAGCTTCAACCACTGGTCGTATGTCGACGTCGAAGACCTGGCCGACCTCATCGTGCTCGCGGCCGCTACACCGACGCCCGGGCACGAGGTCGTCTACGCCGCACAGCCTGACAACCTGCTGGGTGCCTCGTTCCGCCAACTCGTCGCCGATGCTCTCGGGGATGACGCGCCGCCCGTGCGCGACCTCGAGCGCGAGGACTGCGGCGGCATCAGCATCGCCAAGGCCCGCCGACTCTTCGGCTGGGCCCCCACCCGCAGTTGGCGCGACCGTACCAACGCGACGAACGACAACGGAGGACACCAATGAAACAGGTGAAACTGGGGAACACAGGACTCGACGTCTCGCGAGTCTGTTTGGGTTGTATGAGCTTCGGCGTCGCCGGTGCCGGCACGCACGAGTGGACACTGGACGAAGCGACCAGCCGGCCGTTCATCAGCGCTGCGCTGGACGCTGGCATCAACTTCTTCGACACTGCCAACGTCTACTCCGCGGGCACCAGCGAGGAGATCGTCGGCCGAGCATTGGCCGACTTCGCCCGGCGCGACGAGGTGGTCATCGCCACCAAGGTGCACGGCCCGATGCGCAAGGGCCCCAACGCTGCCGGTTTGTCACGCAAGGCGATCATGACCGAGATCGATGCGAGCCTGCGGCGCCTCGGCACCGACTACATCGACCTCTACCAAATTCACCGCTTCGATCGACGCACTCCCATCGAGGAAACGATGGAGGCGCTGCACGACGTAGTGAAGGCGGGCAAGGTGCGCTACCTGGGTGCTTCGTCGATGTTCGCCTGGCAGTTCAGCAAGGCCCAGTACACGGCCGAACTGCACGGCTGGACCAAGTTCGTCAGCATGCAGAACCACTACAACCTGCTGAACCGCGAGGAGGAGCGGGAGATGATCCCGCTGTGCATCGATCAGCAGGTCGGCATCATTCCGTGGAGTCCCCTCGCTCGCGGCAAACTGACCCGCGACTGGGACGACACGACGGCACGGTCAGAGACCGACGAGTTCGGCAAGATGCTGTACGACACCTCTGCGAGCGACCGGGTGATCGTCGACCGTGTCGCCGATGTCGCGCGTGAGCGCGGGCTACCCCGCGCTCAGGTGGCACTCGCCTGGGTGCTGTCGAAGCCGTTCATCACCGCACCGATTGTCGGCGCGACCAAGCCCCAGCACATCGCCGACGCTGTCGCCGCCACCACGATCGTGCTCTCCGCTGAGGAGATCGCACGGCTCGAGGAGCCGTACACGCCACACCCGGTCGTCGGCTTCGTGTGATGAAGCTGATCGCACTCGAGACCGGCCGCTTCGAGGCCGACCTGATGCAACTCGCCGGGATTCCCGGACAAGCGCTGCTGCCGGTGCCCGCCTGGCTGATCGAGCACCCTCGTGGACTGGTGCTGTTCGACACGGGTCTGCACACCAAGTTGCGAACACCCGAGGGACAGATGAAGGGCTCATTCGAAACGACGGTCGTCGACTTCCCCGTCGGCGAGGAACTGACCGCACGCATCGCGGCGGCCGGCTACTCGGTGGCCGACATCCAGACCGTGATCTTCAGCCACCTGCACTTCGACCACTGTGGCGGCACCTGGGAGATCCCGAACGCGAAGATCGTGGTCCAGGAGTCGGAGTGGAAGGCAGGTCACAACCCCAAACTCGTCGAGGTCGGCCTCTACACGCCCGAGGACTTCGACCTGGGTCACGACCGGCTGCTGATCGATGGCGAGCACGATCTCTTCGGCGACGGCACCATCGTGTGCATCCCCACTCCGGGACACACACGTGGCCATCAGTCACTCCTCGTGCGCCTCGCCTCCGGGCCGGTTGTGCTGACCTCAGACTGCATCTACTTCGCCACCATGTACGAGCAGATGCGGGTACCGCCTTTTGGAGCCGACCTGACCGCGCAACTGGCGTCGATGCGCCACCTGCGTGCGCTCGAACAGCAGGGCTGCCGGCTGATCTTCGGCCACGACGCGGAACAGATCCGGGCCCTGCCGATCGGCGGCCTCAGCTAGCTCGCGGTACACGCCGAACGCGTTCGTGTGCCGCGCCGCGGAGGGCCACAACACGGCACACGAACATCGCGTCAGGCGTTGGCCAGCGCAGCCTGCTTCTCAGCGGCGACGACTTCCGGCGAGGTCTTGAACATGCGGGCCGCGTTCAGACCGAGGATCGAACGCTTCTGCTCGTCGGTGGCATCGGGCATCGCCATGAACGAATCAACGATGTCACGCGAGAACGGGAACGTGCCCTCGCTGTGCGGATAGTCCGAGGCGAAACAGAACGCGGTCTCCGGCATGTCCTTCAGCGTGTAGATGAACCCGGGATCGTTCTGGAACGAGCACATCACCTGATCGCGAACGATGTCACTGGGCTTACGGCTCAGCTTCGGCAACGCGTACGGGCCGTGGTTGAAGTACGACTCGTCGAGCCGCTCGGCGAGCGACAGCAACCAACCGGCACCGCACTCCAGGAACATGATCTTCACGCCGGGGTGACGGTCGAGCACGCCGCCGGCGACCAGCGCAGAGGTGGCCTCGATCGCGTCGCTCATCTGGCGGGCGTAGTTGAATACCGCACCGCCGGGGCCACGCATCGCACGGATGTTGACCTTGCCAACCGCGGTGTGGAACATCAGCGGAATCTCGTTCGCTTCGGCGACGGAGAACAACGTGTCCCACTCCGGGTCGTTGTACTGCGGGCACGAATCGAGCACCGCACACGGCAACATCACCGCACGGAACCCGATCTCGATCACACGCTTCATCTCCGCGACGGCGTCGGGGATGTTCACATTCGGCAGCAACGCGATCGGGATCAGCGTGTTGCGCAGACCATCCACACGCTGCCACAGCCAATCGTTGTACGTCTGACACGCAACACGCGACGCCTCGGCATCCTCGATCCGCGAGACCATCAGCCCAAGGCCGGGGAAGATTGCTTCGGCATCGATGCCGTCGCGCTCCATGTCCTTGAGGCGCAGCAACACATCGCGGGCGCCCTTGCGGCCGGTGTCGACGTCGTCGGGGGTCACCTTGTGGGCGAAGAAGTCGTGCTGGATCTTCATCAGCACGCGCTCACCCAGGCGGGTGGTACGGATCTTGCCCTCGACAGAGGAGTTCGGCGCGTACTGGGCGAGATCGCCGGTCATGGCGTTGGTGAACAGATCGTTGGGTTCGGCGATGTGGGCATCGCAGCTGAGAATGAACGGACGCATTGGGGAGCTCCTTGAGGTGGACGAATGAAGTGGTGTTGCGACCAAATCAGGACACCCATACCGCGCCCTAGGGCCCTAAGTCCCAACGACCCGCCGCGGCGACCGGAACACCATTCCACTCATCGCCGGAAACCCGTTCCGGCCAACAGGGTTACGCGGTGGGCGCGAGACCGAGCAACCGCGCCACCAACGGCGTGTCGCCGGAACGAGACACCCTGTACTCGCGCAGCGCCCCTCCAGCGGCGTGCACCACTGCCCCGTTGATATCGCCCGCGTCGTCGGCCACGAGCAGGCCCACGAGTCGCGCAATATGCTCCGGGCCGAGCGCGTCGGCGGTCCCTGCCGCCTGCAGCATCGCTTCGTTCATCCGTGTGCGCGCCCCCGGCGACACCGCGTTGACGGTGACTCCCGTGCCGGCGACCTCCGCCGCCATCGCGATCGTTGCCGCCCACACCGCGCCCTTCGCCCCGCCATAGGCGACACCAGCGGTGAAGCGCGTGTCGAGCGCAGCCTCGGACACCGTATTGACGATACGTCCGTGCCCCTGCGCCAGCATGAACGGCAGCGCGGCGCGCGCAGTGGCGACCGACCCGATGCAATGCACTGCGAACAGCCGCAGCAGGTCGGATTCGGTGACGGTGGCAAGTGAGCCAGCGGCCACGATGCCCGCATTGTTGACGACGATGTCGATCCTGCCGAAGGCCCCGATGGCCGCCTGCACGATGCGTTCGCCACCGACGAACGACGCCACGTCGTCGGAGTTGACCGCAGCGCGGCCGCCAGCGGCCTCGATCTCGGCAACCACCTCCATCGCCGGCGTCGCATCCGCCCCCACACCCGCCACTGAGGATCCGACGTCGTTGACGAGCACAGCAGCACCGAGCGATGCAAGGTGGAGGGCGTGTGCCCTGCCGATTCCGCGGCCGGCTCCGGTGATCACGGCGACACGTCCCGCGAGGGGTTGCGCGGTGCTCATAGCTGACACCGTCGATGATCTGAAGTTGCACCCATGGCGTCGCACACCTGTCGCTTTCCGCTAGACAATTGAACTGTAGGGCAGGTGAGCAAGATGGCGACGAACGGCGAGTCCGCGTCCAGTGGCGGTGAAGCGCCTTCATTCAGAGTGCCGAAGACCGGCGAACTCGTTGCCCAGCGGTTGCGCGCTCGCATCATCCGTGGCGAACTCGCAGAGGGTGATTCGCTGCCGGCGGAAGGCACGCTGATCGAGGAGTTCGGGGTATCACGGCCAACGCTCCGCGAGGCGTACCGCGTGCTGGAGGCCGAACAGTTGATCAGCGTCCGCCGTGGCGCGCGCGGCGGCGCCCGAGTGCACGCACCCAGCGCGTCAGCGGCTGCTCGCTACGCCGGACTGGTGCTCGAGTACGAAGGGGCCACGCTGGCCGATGTCTATGAAGCACGCACACTGGTGGAGACACCATGTGCCGCGCTGCTCGCTCGTCGGCGGACGAAGCACGATTTGAAACTGCTGTGGGAGAGCGTCGAGTTCGGCGAAAGCCTGGCCGATGATCGACCGCGCCTGATCCGACATCACACGGAGTTCCACGCGCTGGTGGTCCGCTTGTCGGGCAACCACACGATGAACCTGCTGAACGGCATCCTGCGGCAGATCATCGACACTGCGAACTACCAACGCGTCGACACCGACCCCGGTGGCGCGGCGCACGATGCAGCGTTCCACCACGGCCTTCGCGCTCACCGGCGACTCGTCGAACTGATCGAGGCCAAGGATGCTGATGGTGCCAACGCGCTGTGGATGAAGCATCTGGTGGAAGCCAACCGCTATCTACTCGAACTGCCCGGAGCCACCACGGTGCTCGACCTGCTGGACTGAGCCGTCAGTGGCTGTGCCGCTGCGCCGCCGGCGTTCCGTACAGGAACCGCAACCCGGCGATGATCACCTGCAGACCGTGGGCCGTGTAGTCACCGGCGACGAGGCCCTGCGATCGCCACGACGGCTCGTGCGACCGTGCGATCTCCTCAGGAAATGCGTCCACCGCAAGGCGACCGAGAAGGTACGTGTGGAACGTCGCGGCAGCCAGCAGTGCATCGCGTTCCTCGAATCCTTTGGCCGTGAGCATCTCCACCGTCGTCCGCCGGACGGCGGCTCCGGCACGCGTGGAGGGACGCTCCAGCAAGTGCCGGGCCAGACCTCGGTACGCCCGCAAACGGTTCCACAACCCATCGTGGTATTCGATCAGCCACTGATCCCACGACAGATCAGCGTGTGGCGTGTCGACGCCCTCGACCACCGCATCGAGTACGAGCTCGACGAGTGCATCCTTGCTCGCAACGTGGTGGTACAGAGCGGTCGCCGTGACCTCGAGCGCAGTCGCCACCGCCCGCATCGTCAGCGCGTCGAGACCGACTTCCGCGGTGAGCGTGAGCGTTGTTGCAACGATCTCGTCGACAGTGAGGGGTGGGTCGCGATGGCTCGGCACGTCACATGCTCAGTCCACCGTCGACCACGATGGCGGTGCCAGTGGTGAACGCCGATAGATCGTCGAGCAGGAAGCGGACAGCGTGCGCAACCTCCTCCGGGCGGCCAAGTCGGTGCAATGGAATCTTCCGTGTGATCGCAGCGACGAACGCTGGGTCGGTACCGGCGGTGATACCGGTGTCGCCCGTCGGCCCCGGAATCACGAGGTTGACGGTGGTGCCCGAACGAGCAAGTTCACGGGCCAACGTCTTGGTCAGCCCCACCAGCCCTGCCTTGCTGGCGGCGTACGCGCCTTGCTGTGCGTTCCCCATCGTCGCGGCGACCGACGAGATCACGACGATTCGGCCACGCGGGCTTGCCGTGACCGACGGCGTCGCCGCACGCGCCAACCGGAACGGGCCGGACAGATTCGTGGCGACGACGTCGTTCCAGTCGTCGTCGCTCAACTCGGCGAGCAGCACATCGCGGGTGATACCCGCCACGGACACCACATGGTCGATCTGTCCGAAGTGCCGCAGGCATTCCTCCACGGCGAACGCACAATCGGCGGAGGAACTGGCGTCGGAACGCAGCACGCGCAGACCCGGGAACCGCGCCGCGAGTGCCGCTGCGCTCTCCGCGTCATGCACATAGGTCGCCAACACCGACCACCCATCGGCGAGTAGTCGCTCCGTGATCGCACGGCCGATTCCCCTGGTTCCGCCACTCACTAGAGCGACGCGTGTGTCAGTCATCGATGGGCTCCATCAGCGCTCGGGCCGTCGCTTTTGCGTGGGCCATGTCGTAATGGTTGCGCGTCACGGTTCGCTGCGCGAACAGACCGCCGCCCGACTGCAGCCACGACACCGCTTCGCGTCCGCCCCACTCGTCAGCCGTCATATTGCGGATGGCATGGAACAACGCCAGACGCTCGTCAGCGCTCACACCCTTCGCCCCCCTGAGGTATTTCTCGACGAAGGCACCGGTCTCGGGGTTGGCGAGATCGGCGAAGCTGGGGGCGGTGGCGATCGTGCCACCGGCGATGTCGTGCAGGTGTCGCACCATCACCGCATAGTGGTTCGCCGCATGCAGCTTGCCAGCGTTCGTGTACAACTCACTGGGGAGCAGCATCCCGTCTGCGCCGACCTCGGAGTTGGCCAGCGCAGCCTCAAGACAGGCGTGCGTCATGGTCGCGTAGATCACGATGTCGGCGATCTTGTCCTTGATGTGCGAGATACCCGCCGTGCCATTCGCTTCTGCGACCAGCTGCGCCATACCAGCGAGCTGATCACCGAGATGCGCCATATGCGCCACACCGCTGAGCCGCTCCCACAGCCCCAACGAATGGGCGATCACAGCAGACCGGGCGACGTCGCCGTCGAGGAACACCCGCTCGTACGGCACGTGCACATCGTCGAACACCACCATCGAGTCGGGGATCGCCAACTTCGCCGAAATCGGCTTGTCACGCGGGTGGCCGTGTCGGGCGTGATGGCTGCTGGTGATCTGGATCACCCCTGGAGTGTCGGCCGGCACCGCGCAGGCGATCGCATACTGCTCCTCGCCCGGCTTCATCCGCTTCGTTGGCAGCACCACCAGTTCGTGAACGATCGGGCCAGCCGTGGTGTGGAACTTCGCGCCGCGGATCACCACACCCGTGCTGTCGCGGTCGACGACACGCACATACAGATCTGGGTCGTCCTGCTGCGACGGCGCGAGCATACGATCGCCCTTGGCGTCGGTGATCAACTCGGCGAAGCGCACGTCGCGTGTCGCGCAGTCGTCGAACCAGTGCTGGATCCGCTCGCCGGCTGCCGGGTCTGCATGCGTGAGCTCCGTCGAGGAAGTGAGCAGCGCCATTGCCACGGCCGAGAGGCTGAGGGTGACATCGTGTTTGGTCAACAACTCACAACGCGCGCGCAGTTCCTCCGCCGTGCGCGGGATGGTGAACACCGGGTTCCGCGCGTCCGGCCCAGGACGGTGCAGCGCGTCGTACCCGCGAGCAACGATCCGCGCCGACTGGCCGAGCCCGGCATCAGTCGTGACGTCGTGCACGCGTGCACCGTCGAGGAACACCGTTCGTCCGTCCTGGAGCGACGCGAGGTACTGCGCACCGGTCATCATCAGTTGGGCTCCCTTGGTAGGCCGAGCAGGCGCTCGGCGAGCGTGTTGCGTTGGATCTCGTCGGTGCCGCCGGCGATGCGCATCATCGGAGCGCCAGTGATCCACCGGCCCCAGGCATACGTGCCCCACTCGCCGGAATCGGCGAGTACCGACAGACCCAGCAGCTCAGCAGCAAGCTCAGCGCACTGCGTTGCCTGCTCACCGAACAACAACTTCAAAATCGAACCCTCTGCGCCGGGCGCCTTGCCGGCGAGCATCGTCGCCTCGTGACGGCCGATCAGGAGGCGTCGCAACTCGGCGTTGGTGTGCCGCTCCGCCAGTCGCTGACGCACGATCGGGTCGTGAGCGCGATCAAGGTGGCGCGCCATCTCGATCAGGCGCGCAACTGGATCGACGGCGGAGTTGTTGGCACCGGAACCGACTGCGGCACGCTCGCTCATCAGCGTGGCCATGACGGCCCGCCATCCCGACCCGGGCTCACCAACCCGGTTGGCATCGGGGATCCGCACTTCGTCGAGGAACACCTCGTTGAAGTGCGTCTCGCCGGTCATCTGTCGCAGCGGCACCACGGTGACGCCGGGCGCGTCCATGTCGAGCACGAACATCGTGATGCCCTGATGTTTGGGCACGTCGACGTCGGTGCGCACCAGCAGTTGCCCGACCTGTGAGAGGTGCGCCTGCGATGACCACACCTTCTGGCCGGTGACTATCCAGTCGTCCCCATCTCGCACCGCCTTGGTCTTCAGCCCGGCGAGGTCGGAGCCCGCTTCGGGCTCGCTGAGCAGTTGGCACACCACCAGTTCTCCGGTGAAGATCCCGGGCAGGTACTTGGCCTGCAGTTCGGGGCTGCCGTGCGCCATCAGCGCCGGCGCGACGAGGTGCGTCCCGGTGGCAAACGGCTGCTGGTCGGGCACGTCGAACTCGGCCTCCAACCGTCGGTACTCCTCGTCCAGTTGCGGGCTGCGGCCTCCCCCGCCGAGTGCAAGCGGGCCACCGACCCACCCGAACCCGTGCTGGAACACGCGGCGCCGCCACTCACGCGATCGTTCCAGCGCGGCGGCTTCTTCGGCCCGATCGGTGTGCGAATCAAGCAGCCCGATCGCGTCGGAACCCACACCCCAGCCGGACTGCGTGTCCGCCACACGCCGCAATGCGTTGTCCTCCAAGAAGCGCAGTGCTGCGTCGCGAAACTCGGCCAGTTCATCGCCCATCCGACGAGGCTAGCGGACTGTTTAACGTTGTTCAAGAGCGTAGATCTCCCTCTTGCGGGATTTATCTCGCTTGGGATATCTTTCTGCGATGAACCAGGTACCCGCACACATGACCAAGCCGACCGGCTGGTTCCAGATCGGCTGGGCCAACGACTTTCCCGTCGGCTCGGTGTCGGCGCGCAAGTTCTTCGGTGACGAACTGGTCGTCTTTCGCACCGAGAGCGGCGAACTGAAGGCGCTCGAGGCGTACTGCCAACATATGGGTGCGCATCTCGGCTTCGGCGGCACCGTCTGCGGCGAGCTGATCCGCTGTCCGTTCCATCTGTGGGACTGGGATGGCGAGGGCCAGAACGCCTGTATTCCCTACCAGGATCGCCCCAACCGAGCCGTGCGGATGCGCACCTGGCAACTGCTCGAACGCAACGACATGGTGTATCTCTGGCACGACAAGCAGGGGGCACCACCCAGTTGGGAGCCGCCGGAGATTTTCGAGGCGTTGGGTCCGGACGTCGCCGCCGCCGAGTACCACGCGCCACACCCCAACGGACAGATCCGCTTCGGCGCCCTGCAGCTGAGCCCCTATGTCGTCCTCGACAACGTCGCCGACCCTGCTCACTTCATGGCAGTGCACGGCAGCGCCTCGATCCCCACCGTCGTGAGCGCGGAGGCCGACGGGCACCTGTTCAGCGTGAAGCTGGGCTTCGGCAAACGCTGGCTCTCCAACCCCGAGGACACCTCAACGCTGGACGCGCTCGACATCATGCAGGTCGGCGTGGGGTTGTCGTACACCGCCCTCGGCAGCCTGACGAACCCGTTCGTCGTGATCGTGCTCGCCACCACTCCGATCGACGACGAGACGTCCGAGATGTTCCAGACCGTGTGGTTGCAGAAGACCCAGGGAGACGAGGTGCCGGGCCGCCTGGCCGACCGCATGTGGCAGGCCACCAACCAACTCCCCGGCGACATCGTCATCTGGGAGCACCAGCGCTACGTGGAGCGCGCTGCGTGGGCGGCGAACGAGGTGAAGGGGTTCAACGCCCTACGCCGGTGGGCCGCGAACTTCTACGAGCCTGCAGCCGGCTGACCGACCTCCACCAACCCTGAAGGGGTACCAATGCCGCTCGAAGCTGGAAGTGTCGCCGCGATCGCGTGGTCGTTCTGGGAGCAATTGAACAACGGACACGTCGACGAGGCGCTCGACCTGCTCGACGACGATGGCGTGTACTGGGTTGCGCTCGCCGGGCCTCGCGTCGATCGGACGATGGCCGCGATGCGGAAACTCTTCCACAGGATCTCCGAACGGTTTCCGATGCAGATGACCTTGCTCGATGCGATCGAGACAGGCGATCGCGTCGCTCTCGAAGTCGAGAGCTACGTCGAGTTGCCCACCGGGTTGTACAACAACCGCTACGTCTTCATCATGACGGTGCGTGGCGGCAAGATCGTCGAGGTGCACGAGTACCTCGACACCAACCACGCCGATGCGGTCCTGATCCCTGCGCTCAAAGGCTGACACCGTGCCCAAGATCGTCGACCACGACGAACGGCGCCGCGAGCTCGCCCAGGCCGCGCTGACCGTCATCGGTCGCTCGGGTTTGGAGGCCGCCACCATTCGCGCGGTCGCCGAAGAGTCCGGTTGGTCGACCGGGGTGCTGAAGCACTACTACGCCGACAAGGACGCGTTGCTGCGCGCAACACTGCGCGAGATGGAACGGGCCAACATGGCCCGCTTCGACGCGGCGCAGCAACAACCGAACGCCTTCGATGCCATCGCGGCGATCGTGACCGAGATCCTCGCCGCCGACGCCGCCGAGGCGCGCCTGTGGATCGCGTTCACCGCCCGCGCGAGCACCGACCCCGAGATCGCCGGCTTGATGCGACACGCGATCGATGTGTGGGTGACGCGCTGGGCGGCACTTGTGCGCCGCGGACAGTCGGATGGCTCGATCCGCGCCGACCTCGACGCCGAACAGGTGGCCGGCGAGATCCATGCGCTCGTCAACGGTCTACGACTACGCCACCAGTTCCGTCCGACGCCGGGCAACCCCGTGTTGTTGGAACACCTGCGGACTCGCTGACAGGGTTCAGACGAGTCCGAACAGTTGCATTGCGTTGTCGCGCATCACAAAGCGCTGCTGCTCGTGGCTGAGCATGCCGAGGTGGTCGACGAGTTGTGTCGGGAAGGCGAGGCCCTCCGAGTGCGGGAAGTCGGAGCCGCCGATGACGACATCCGTGCCGGTGGCCTCCAAGACCGAGGTGAGATCGTCCTCCCAGTACGGCACCACGCGGAAGTTCCGCTTGAAGGTCGTGCTGGGCCGCTCGGCGAGCTGGCCGCCGATCCAGCGGCCGTTGCGGCCCATGCCCCGCATCTTGTCCATCTTGGTCAGCAGACCCGGCACCCACTCGGCACCGTGTTCGGCCGACAGAATGCGCAGGTTCGGGAAACGGCCGAACACGTTGTCGTAGATCAACGCCGAGAAGGTCTCCATCGCCGGCTGATCACCGTAGGCCCACGCCCACTGCCACGCCGACTGGGTGTAGAAGGTCGGATCCTCCTCCTGGCCCCACATACCCGATCGGCTGGCCTTGTAGCCGGGCATCGCCTCGTTGATGTGGTAGCAGACCACTGCACCAGCTTCTTCGATCCGCGCCCAGAACGGGTCGAAGTGGGGATCGCCGGGCGAACGGCCGTAGGCCGGTCCGGGGCAGATGGAGATGGCCTTGCAGCCACGCGCGAAGAGCCAGTCGAGCTGCTCGCACGCCTTGGTGACATCGCGCATGGAGATCGTGGGGCTGGTGAAGATGCGACCCTCGGCGCCGAAGCCCCACACCTCTTCCATCCAGCGCAGGTACGCCCACGAGGACGCCCAGTAGACATCGTCGTCAGTGAGGAAGTGCTCGGCGAACAAGCCCATCGAGCCGCTGAACAGGACGGCGGCGTCGACATGTTGACGGTCCATTTGCGCGAGACGCAGGTCGCGGTCGAGGAACGCCGGGTCCATCGTCATCCACTGGTAACCACCTTGGTCGGCGCCAGCCTTCATGCTCTTCAGCATTTCCTTCAGCGAGCCCGGGCGGTAGCACTCGTCGACCTTGTTGTCGAGCTGGATCTGGCGATCCTGCGCCATGAACAACTCTTCGCCGTCGCGTTGCACGATCCGCAGCGTGCGATCGGCGTACTTCTTTTCGATCCAGCCCGTGTAGCAGTCGACCGGCTCGTAGATGTGCTGATCACAATCGAAGATGCCGTAGTCGGTGTATGTCTCGAACGCGGTGTACTCGGCCACTGATCCTCCAACGACGGCGACCACCTGATGGCGATCTTCAAATATATGACGGATTATACCCATTACAAGGAAGCATGACAAGTGGTCGTCGGCACACATCACACGGCGGCACTGTCCAACCGTCGTGGTGCCACCTGACTCGTCGGGACCAATAGGTTGTCGCCATGTCGATGGACGCTGATGGGGAGCGAGTGATTGCTGCCGCGTGGCGCGTCCTGGAACGATCCAACTTCGAGACCTGCAAGATCGAGCGGATCATGAAGGAGGCGGACGTCTCGGCGCGCACGTTCTACCGCTACTTCGCCGACAAGGACGAACTCCTCTTGGCATTGATGCGCGACGAAATGGCGCGCTCCTCAGTGCACCTCGTTGCGGCGGTTGCCGCCGTCGAGCGGCCGGTCGACAAGGTGGCGGTGTGGATCAGTGCCGTGATCGGAGCCGCCGCGGATCCGCGCCGCAGCGCCCGGGCACGATTGTTCAGTGCGCAACAGCCGTTGACGCGCAAGTACCCGAACGAACTCGCGGAGGGGGTGGCCCTGCTGACAGCGCCACTGCGGGCCGCCCTCACAGAGGGCATCGCCAGCGGCGACTTCAAGTGGGCGAACCCTGAGCGCGACACAGCACTGATCTACTCGCTCACCGGCGGGGAGATGAGCGAAGCACTCGCCGACCACCCTGCGCTGAGCACCACCGACCGGATCGAGGCGGCCGTGGCGTTCGTGCTGCGTTCGCTGGGAGTTCCACCCAGCGAACGCTGAACCGGGTTCAGCCCGCCGGCGGCGACGAGACGTGCGGGAACAGTTCCTCGAACGCACCCCTGGTGATGCGCTCGCGCACCGCCGGGGCGACGTCGTCGAGCAGGCCGTGCAACGTCTCCTGAGTGTGGCCGAAGGTGCCCTCGATGTGCGGGTAGTCGCTGCCGAACATCACGTTCTGGTAGCCCATCGCGGACATCGCGGCCGGGGCTGACTCATCGTGCTGGAAACTGGCGTAGACCTGGCCGTACAGGTATTCCTTCGGCGGTTTGCTGAGCTGCGGACGAACGAACATGAAGTGCTGGCGGTAGGCCTCGTTCATGCGATCGCCGACCTGCGGCACCCACGTGGCCCCGCCTTCGGCAATCAGCACCTTCAGCCCGGGGTGACGTTCGAGCGCGCCACTGGTGACCATCTTCATCGCTGCGAACTGCCCGCCGTACGTGGTGTTCACGTAGTTGAGGATTGCACCGCCGGCGCCGCGGAACATCTGGTTGGTATCGGCTGCGCCGTCGGTACCGATGTGGAACGCGACCACCATGCCCGTTTCCTCGGCGGTGGCCCACAGCGGTTCCCACGACTCGTGGTTGTAGTCGCGGGTACCGGGAGGGTTGCCCGTGGGCAAACTGATCAGCTTCAGCCCGATCTCAGCGGCGTGAATGCATTCGGCAACGGCATCCTCGACCTGCAGCATTGGCATCAGGGCGGCAGGAACCAAGCGATCCGGCGCGACCGGCAGGATCTCCGACACGAGCCAGTCGTTCTCCGCCCGTGCTGCGTCGCGGATCAACTGCGGATCCTCGATCAGCGAGCACCACAGACCGATCGATTGGAACATCACCTCGGCCCAGATGCCCTCCTGGTCGAGGTCCTTCATGCGCAGGTTGATGTCGCGCGAACCCGGCGGCCGCTGCGACAGCTGACCGATGGTCTCCCCGGTGGTGCCCTTCGCCGTCATCATCTTGGGCACCGGACGAGTGAACGACTTCCCGTCGACGGTGACTCGTTCCTCGGTGTCGGAGAGCATCTCCGTCTGGGGCATGCGGTCGGCCTGGGCCTTGGGCATGATCTGGTGCCAAAGGTCGGCGGGCTCGAGGAAGTGCGAATCGGCGGAGTGCGCCCAGATCTTGTTACTCATTCGGCTGACTGTAGTCACCGTGTTCGGCGAGGTGAAGGGGCCCGAGCGGAATGGGATTCCACCCGCAGCTCGACGGTTTCGAACTAGACAGTGCCGATGCCCGAAACGATCACCGACGAGGAGCTGGCAACGGCACGATCCACCTTGCGGTGTTCCTCCACCAAGGCCCTCCCGCTGAAGGTGTCGACTATTCGACGCCGTATCCCGTGGTGACCGTCGAGCTCGACGAGCAGCCCGGTCTGCGCTTCACCGGCACACCGGTTCCCGCATTTCGCCTCATCAAGAGCAGCACATCATGATCAGCACCCGCAACCCAGCCAAGAACACCGTCGCCTTCGCCGGCGCGTCCACCACCGGCTTCTCCTCCAAGAACACGCCGCGCAGCCAGGCCTCGTACGCCGCTGAAGCGTGCACCGCGGTCATGAGGGCCTGCGGCCTCCAGGCCTCGGACATCGATGGCATCATCGGCACCAACCCCAGCGCGGCAGACGTACAGGCGATGCTCGGCATCCCCGAGATCACCTACTTCGCCAACCCGCCGATTCCCGTGGGCAACCACATGGCCGCCGCCGTGGCCGCGGTACACAGCGGTCAGTGCGACACCGTGCTCGTCTACCACGCGGCATACCGACTGCCCTGGAACACGGCGTCGTCGCTCAAGGACCCGTTCCGTGGCCTCGGCCCCACTGCACCCGGCCCTGGTCCCGACACCGTGGCCGGTGTCATCGGCTACACCGCCTGGGCATCGCGCTACATGCACGAGTTCGGCGTGCCGAAGGAGACGTTCGGCCGTATCGCGATCAACGGCCGCTCGAACGCGGTCAACAACCCGGCGGCAGCGATGCGCACGCCGATGACGATGGACGACTACCTGTCGGCACGCATGATCCGCTGGCCGCTGTGCCTGCTCGACATGGACGTTCCCGTCGACGGCGCAGATGCGTTCATCATCACCACCACCGAACGTGCCCGCGACCTGGCGCTACCACCGGTGCTGATCAACGCCTGCACACTGGGCATGATCGACAAGGTTCAGGAAGAGCAGACTCCCAGCCTGCGGCATCACGGCCATCACGTCGTAGTCAACAACCTCAAGGCCAAGAGCGATTTCTGGACCGACGGTTGCGACCTCTACTACGCGTACGACGGCTTCACCCCGATCACGCTGAACTGGCTGGAGAACGCCGGATGGTGCGGCCCCGGCGAGGCCGGTGCGTTCATCGAGTCCAACTGGGACGCAGCGAACTCGCGCATCATGATCAACGGCCGTGTGCCGCTGAACTCCCATGGCGGAGCGCTCTCGGAAGGTGGCACGCAGGGTTCGGGCTACATCCGCGAGGCGGTGCAGCAGCTCCAAGGGCTGGCCGGTGATCGTCAGGTCGCCGGAGCGCGAACTGCACTGCTGACCCTTGGCGGCTTCTTCTTCAACGCTCAGGGCCTCACGCTCGTGCGCGACTGAGACCCTCACGACCCTGGTCTATGGTGACGGCTGTCACTCAATTGCCACAATCGGGTACAATCCGTCAGCTGATTCGGATCGGCTACGAACTTCAAGGGGACACTGATGGCAGACATCTGCGCGGGACTCAACGTACTCGAGCTCGGCTCGGGCAGTGTGGCCGCTTCGATGGTGGGCATGGTGCTCGCCGATGGTGGCGCGCGCGTGCTCAAGATCGAGTCCCCCGACGGTGACCGTCTGCGCACGGTGAACCCCAGTGGCTTCCTGGTCTGGAACCGCGGCAAAGAGAGCCTCGTCGCCGACCTGCGCACCGCCGCCGGTCAGGCCTCGATAAAGGAACTCGTCGCGCAGGCCGACGTCGTGATCGAGGCATTCACCCCCGGCACCACCACCGCGTGGGGTATCGACGCCGACGCGCTGCGAGCGATCAACCCCGCCCTCGTGCACCTGTCGATCACCGGCTTCGGCAAGACCGGGCCGCTGGCCCACCTGAAGGGCTACGACTCACTGGTCGCCGCCAAGGCCGGCCTGTGGGCTCGCGGCGGCTTTGGTCACCGCGAGGGTGCGCTGCTGTACCCGGTGCCGTGGGGCAGCTTTGGCGCGGCGATGCAGTCGGTCGCCGGCGTGATGGCCGCATTGCGCGTCCGCGACCTCACCGGTCGGGGCCAAGCACTCGACGCCAACCTCGTGTCCGGCCTCGACCCGCTCGATTACTTCGTCAGCACGATCGTGCAGTTGGCGGCCAAGAAGGGGGGCGCTCCCAGCGGCGACATGCGCGCATCGATGAGCGCCAGCCGCTTCGGCGTGCTGCTGGTCACCAAGGACGGCCGCTTCATGCAGACGTCCACGATGCTGCCCCACCAGGGCAAGGCGCTGTGCGAGGTCACCGGCGTGACGCATGCGCTCGCCGATCCCCGATTCGCGAAGTTGCCGATTTTCGACAGCGCCGATGACGCCCAGGAGTGGGAGGACATGATGCTCGAGGCCACCCGCGAGCACGACCTCGACTACTGGCTGCCGAGGTTCCTCGCCTCGCCCGATATCGCGTTCGAGGTGGCAGTCACCAGCGAGGAGGGTCTCGACCACCCGCAGTTCATCCACAACGGCGATGTGATCACCATCGACGACCCGGTGCACGGCCCGATTCGCCAAGTTGGCCCGGTCTGTCATCCCAGAACGACACCGATGCACCCCACCCGCTCGGCACCAAGGCTCGGCGAGCACGACGGCACGTTCGCGGCCCACGCCTTCCCCGCGGGAGGTCAGCCCACGCCAGCCCACCCGTTCACCGGTGTCACGATCGTCGAGTTCGGGTACTTCTACGCGATGCCGTACGGCGTGGCAATGGCCGCCTCGATGGGTGCGCGCGTGATCAAGCTGGAAGACGGCAACGGCGACCCACACCGCAGCTCCTTCGGTCCCGAGGTTGCCTCCAACAAGACCACCGCCGGCAAGGAGAGCGTGTCGGTCAACCTGCGCACCCCCGAGGGGCGCAAGCTGGCGCAAGAGATCATCGCCACGGCCGACGTGTTCCTCACCGGCTTCCGCACCGGCGTGGCCGAGAAGTTGGGCCTTGGGTACGAGGATCTCCGCGCGATCAACCCACGTCTGGTCTACGTGCACGCCGGCGGTTACGGCACCGACGGCCCGTACGCCCACCGCGCGCTGTACGCGCAGGCTGCGCAGGCTGCGGCAGGTAGCTTCGGCCGCCAGGTGGGTTACTGGTCGGCGCCCGAGCAGAACGCCGACATGAGCGTCATCGAGATGCAGGCCGTCGTACTGCCCCGCCTCGGCCAGGTCACCGATGGCGACTCGAACGCCGCACTGGCAGTCGTGGCTGCGCTCGGCCTGGCGATCTACCACCAGCAGCGCACCGGCGAAGGTCAGTTCGTTTCCACCTCGATGATCGCGGGGAACGCATGGGCCTACTCCGACGACTTCTGCTCCTACGCGGGCAAGCCGCCGGCCCAACTGTGCGACGACGAGTACTTCGGCACCAGCGCGCTCGAGCGTGTCTACACCGGCGCCGAAGGCAGCTGGCTGTGCCTCGTCGTGCGCACCGACGGCGAGTTCGCCCGCATGGCCGGGGTGCTGAACCCCAGCCTGGCCGCCGACGACCGGTTCTCGACCGCTACGGCCAGAGCCGCGAACGACGGGGCCTTGATCAGTGAACTGCAGAAGGCGTTCAGCACACGCACTGCCAAGGAGTGGGAGGCCACACTCAGCGCCGTACGGGTCGGCTGTGTGGAGGCCGACCTGCGCGGCCAACCGATGGTCACCAGCTTCGAGCCGGCGCTGCGCGAGGCAGGGCTGACGATCGCGTTCGATCATCCGTTCTACGGCGAGATGGTGCGCGCCGCGCCGCCGATCACCTTCTCGGAGACACCCAGTCGCGTCGGCCTGCCCGCAGCCCGCGGCCAGCACAACCGTTCGGTACTCACCGAGATCGGTTACGACAGCGCCACCATCGATGCCCTCGAGGCCAGTGGCGTCATCACACCTCCGGTCTGACGAACTCGTCACGCCATAACGTTCAGGAGCACACCATGGGAATTCTCGACGGCAAGGTTGCATTCATCACCGGCGCCGCGCGTGCACAGGGCCGCAGCCATGCCATCCGCCTGGCCGAGGAAGGTGCCGACATCATCGCCTTCGACATCTGCGCACCCGCGGCCAAGGTCGGCTACCCCACCGCAACCCCCGACGATCTCGACGAGACCGTCCGCCTGGTCGAGGCACTCGGCCGTCGGATCGTCGCGCGGATCGGGGACGTCCGCAGTCAGAGCGACCTCGACGGCGCGGTCGCCGACGGTGTCGCTGCACTGGGTCGGCTCGACATCGTCGTCGCCAACGCCGGTATTTCGTCGTGGGGTCGGTTCTGGGAAATGTCCGATGAGCGTTGGCAGGACATGATCGACATCAACCTCACCGGTGTGTGGCGCACGCTGCGTGCCGCTGCCCCGACGATGATCGAACAGGGCAGCGGCGGTTCGATGATCACCATCTCGTCGGTGGCCGGCATCAAGTCGCTGCCCGGCCAAGGTCACTACAGCGCGGCCAAGCACGGCGTCGTCGGCCTCACCAAGACTGCGGCAATCGAGTTGGGGCCACACGAGATCCGCGTGAACTCGATTCACCCGTGGGGCGTGCAGTCCCCGATGACCGAGGATGCCGAGCTGGTGCCGGTGCTGGAGAAGCACCCCGAGTTCCTCAGCAGCTTCGGCTCGATCATGCCGCAGTTGGGCGTTGCTCAGCCACGCGACATCTCCGAGACCGTGTTGTTCCTGGCCTCGGACGCATCGAGGTTCATGACCGGCGCCCAGCTCACCGTGGACATGGGCGCCACCAAGGTCTGAGCGACCAGCGGCGGCGTTAACGAGCGGCGAAGTCGCGAATCATCTCCGCCAGCTCGACGGGGGTATCACCCTGCACGCTGTGGCCTGCTTCGACGACCTCGATCACCACGGCATCCGGTCGGCGGCGCATCAGTTCAGCGACGTCGGCGTCGTCCACCACCGACTGAACGCGCATGCCGCGCACCAGCAGCACCGGCGCGGTATTCGCACCCAGCAGGTCCCAGAGTGGCGCCCAGTTCGGGTGTTCGGTGGCGGTGACTACGCCACCGACGACGCCACCACCGGGGAAGCGGCGATAGCGCCACATCCAGCTGCCGTCCTCGAGCTGGAACGCGTTGTGCAGGATGCCGCGGCGCAGCGACTCGACCGTGCGTGTGGAGTTGTGCTCGATCGTGCGCGCCAGCAGCTCCTCGAAGCTGGGGAACGTGGCTGGCCCCCTGATGAAGTCGGAGATGGCCTTCGACTTGTCGGAGTTGACGCCGGGGGTGACGTCGACGATCACGGCGCGCCGCACCAGCTCGGGCGCGTGTGCTGCGAGTGCGATCGTGGTGAGACCACCCAGCGACATACCCACGATCACCTTCGCGTTCGGCGCGACAGCACGCACCACGTGGGCCACGTCGGCTGCATTGTCCTGCGGCGACAGACGGCTGGGGTCGGCGACATCATCGGAGTGCCCGTGGCCGGGCAAGTCGATCGCCACCAGGGGACGCCCGAGCGCCAGCGCCACGGTGTCCCACGTGTGTGCGTTCTGGCCGCCACCGTGCAGGAACACGTACTCGGGCTCGCCCTCGCCCCAGACCAGGAAGCTCACGCGGCGACCTGGTGCGACTTCAATCGACTCGCGGCGCACGATCGGCGGCGCGTCGTAAGGGATTCCGTATTCACTCGCGTTCTCATGGAAGTACGCGAACTCGTCGTAGTGGATGCGCTCAGTCATCGAGAACCCCTTGCTCGTTGTGCTGACCGTTCAACTTGTGACCGGTCGTTCAATAAGTATACTCATATCCACACCGGCACGCTGATCAGAGGAGCCACGGTATGGAGACAGCCCAGACGGTCGCCGCATGGATCGCCGACAACTGGAGTAACGATCTCACGTTGGCCGAGTGGTGGCAGCGGCTCGCCGACGCAGGCTACGCGTTCCCCACCTGGCCCGCAGGCCTCGGCGGCATGAACGCTTCGGCCGCGCAGGCGCGCCAGATCAGCTCGGCGATCACTGCCGCTGGCGTCATCGGCGCCCCCATCGGCAACGGTCCGTCGATGGGCGGTCCGACGGTGCTGGCACACGGCACCCCCGAGCAACAGCAACGCTTCGTCGGCCCGCTGGCCCGTGGCCGCGAAGCCTGGGCGCAGTTGTTCTCCGAGCCCGGCGCAGGGTCCGACCTCGCCAGCCTGGCCACCAGCGCCGTGCGCGACGGTGACGAGTTCGTGATCAACGGTCAGAAGGTGTGGAACTCGTTCGCCGACATGAGCGACTGGGGCATGCTGCTGGCCCGCACCGACCCCGATGTGCCCAAGCACAAGGGCATCACTTACATGATGATCGACATGAACCAGCCCGGAGTCGAAGTCCGCCCGCTGGTGCAAATGAACGGCTACCCGGAGTTCTGCGAAGTGTTCTTCACCGATGCGCGGGTACCTGTCGCGAACGTGATCGGCAATATCGGCGAGGGCTGGAACGTGGCCAAGACCACGCTGGCGTTCGAGCGCGCCGGCGCCGGTGGCAGCCGCGCCGCAGGAGCGATCAACATCGGTGCCGGTTCGAAGGCGGGCAACCTCCACCAACCCGTCGGCGAGCTGCTGGCGAAGGCCAAGCAGGAGGCCAACGACCCGACGATGCGCACCGAGGTGCTGCTCAGCTCGCGCACGCTGATCAAGATGGCGCGGCAACTTGGGTGCACCACCGACCCGGTGTTGCGCGACCGGCTGATGCGGTACTACGCCAACAGCCAGGTGTACTCGTGGACCGGACAACGCGGCCGCGACAACGCCAAGTCCGGCCGCCCCGGGCCCGAGGTCTCCACGCTGAAGCTGCAGATCGCCCAGTTGGCCCACGAGTCACGCGACCTGTCGATGGCGATGCTCGGGGCGGAGGCGACGCTGATGGGGGACGCCACTTTCGAGGGTGGGCGCATCCAGCGCGCAGCACTTGCCAGCCCAGTGCCGTCGCTCGGTGGCGGCACGAACGAAATCCAGCGCAACATCATCGGCGAGCAAACCCTCGGGCTGCCGCGCGAGCCGTCGAACGACAACGTCATCCCATTCCGCGAACTGCGACGATCCTGAGAGAGAAGAGCATATGCCCAGCCCGCGCATGACCGAGGACGAGATCTGGTCGTTCATCACCGACTCACACTCAGGTGTGATGACCACATTGCGCCGCGATGGCTCACCGGTCTCGCTGCCGCTGTGGTTCGTGTGCCTCGACCGTCAGATCTACTGCCGCACACGTGGCAAGAAGCTCGACCGCATCCGCCACGACTCGCGGGCAGCTTTCCTCGTCGAGGCCGGCTTGAAGTGGGGCGAGCTCAAGGCGGTGCACCTCTCCGGTATCGCGGAGATCGTCGACATCGACGCCGACCTGGCACAGCGCTTCCGCGAAGAGACTGCGCTCAAGTACACCGGCTTTCGCACCGCGAACGAGGACATGCCGACCGAGACTGCGGCGCACTACCGGGAGTCCATGGGCGGCATCGTCCGGTTCACGCCCACGGGCAAGATCCTGAACTGGGACAACGCGAAACTTCAATGATCACTTCAGGAGGGTTCACCCTGCAGCAGGTCATCGACGGCTGCCGCACCCTGCCTGCGCCCGGTTTCAACCAGATCATGCGCGAGCACCCGCGGCCCCGTCCGGCGGCGACGCTGATCCCGGTCGTCGAGGTGGACGGGCAGGCGGCAGTGGTGCTGACGCGGCGCACACAGGGGATGGACCACGGTGGCGACTGGGTATTCCCCGGCGGCCGCCTCGACGATCAGGACACATCGCACGCCGACGCTGCCCGTCGCGAGACGGCCGAGGAACTGGGTGTCGATCCCGAGCGGATCGAGGTCATCGGTCAGCTGACCACCCACGGGCCGATCATCACCGGCTACGTGGTGGAGGTGTACATCGGCGTGCTCAGCGGCACCGGGCGACTGGACCCCGATGCAGGTGAGGTGTCCGAGATCGCCACGATTCCGCTGGGCGATTTCCTCCAGCCCGGGCGCGCATTTCGCGCGGCCATGAAACCGACGAACCGGCATCCGGCCGAAACTGCTTCCCAGCTCAGTATGTCCAGCCTGCGCCACTACTCGATCGATGAGGAACACGACCTGTGGGGCCTGCAGGCCGAGATCCTGTTCGAGTTGCTCCACCACCTCACCGGCGGCGCGCACGACTTCTGACAGGATGCAGGCCGGCACCGACCAACTGGAGCAACGAGTGGACGTCCGACAAGTTCCCGCGAAGATGATCTACCTCGCCAACCGGCACCCCCGGCTCACCCGCGCCGAGTTCGCCGAGCGGTGGAGGCGACACGCCACGATCGGCGGCTCGCTCGACCCTCGAATTCGTGAGGTGGCGGCCCTGCGCTACTGCCTCACGAACGACCCCGCCGGCATCCTGCCCTCGGCGACCAACGAGCACGACGGAGTGGCACTTCTGGCACTGCGCAGCCTGCTGTCGACACCCGCGATGGCCTCCCTGCTCGTGGAGAACGAAGTTGCCTACGCCGACGAACTGCGCACGTTCGAACGCCCCGTGGAGGACTTCACGTTGTTCACCGCCAGCGAGTTGCTCGTGGCTGGCGACGAGACGCCAGTCGTGGTCATCGATCTTGTGCGTCGTCGGCCGGAGCTGGCACCGAACACATACTTCCGCACCGACGACGAGGCTCGCGAGACCAACCTGGCCGAGAGTGGGCTGCTCGAACTCGGGCTACGACGATGGGTTCGCAACGCGCTCGTGGGCACACCCGCGCGCGGCTTCGCGTACGACGCGGTGCACGAGCTGTGGTTCGACTCACTCGCCGCCGTTGCCGATGCCCGCACAGGCCTCGAGACCTATTTCGGTCGATTGGCGTCCACCACAGATCGCCGCAACTCGACACTGTTGGTCACGACGGTGATCGAGCAGATCGGACCTGATCTGCCGGCATCGAGCTGACGCGGTCCGTCACCGCCGACGCGGCAACACACCCTGCTCGACCAGTTCGGCGAAGTCGATGATGCGACCGGAGACCGCTGTCGGCTGCTCGAGCATCCAGCACACTGCGGCGGCCACTTCCTCGGGGGTGTGCACCGACTCCACCGGGTCGTCGAACCCCGTGGCAGTGTGCATCAGGTGCCATCCTTCGGTGGACATCTGCCCCGCGCGGAGGTTGTTGAACGCCACGCCGCGGCTGGCGAACTCATCGTGCAGGCCCACCGTCATGCGCTCGAGGGCGGATTTCGTGACGCCGTACATCAACGGTGCCCCACCGGTCTGATACTGGTGAGCGCCCGTCTCGGCATCCGAGTAGGCACCCGCCTCCGAGCCGATGTTCAGCACACGGCCGTCGCCACGCTCCAGCATCCCCGGCAACAGACCCTGGCACAGTCGCACCGGAGCGAGCACGGTGATACCCATCCCTGTCGCCCAGCGGTTGAGCGACACCTCGAAGAACCCACCTGCAGGGGTGTACGACGCGTTGTTCACCAGGATGTCGCACCGGCCCTTCCACGCGAGCACCCGCTCTACGATGGCGTCGACCTGCGCCAGGTCGTTGAGATCGGCCTGCACGGTGATGGCCTCAGCGCCGATGGCGTCGAGCTCAGCCTGTACCTGCTGGAGTGTTCCTGGCATCACACGATGTGGGGTGTCGGTGGTACTGCGGCCCACTGCCACCACGTGAGCACCCCGACGCGCCAGCTGAAGTGCGATCGCCCGGCCGAGGCCACGTGTCGCACCGGTGACCACAGCGACGTGTCCTTTGATCATGCCGTTACTCCGGTGACGGGCAACAGCACTGGAGCCTGCAACCCCTCCGGCAGTTCGCCGGTCTCCAGCCACTTGCGCAACGTCGGCTTGACCACTTTGCCCATCGCGTTGCGCGGGTACTGCTCGACGACGTACCACTCGACCGGCCACTTGTAGCGGGCGAGTTGCTCCTCACAGGTGGCGGCGAGCACCGCGCGCGACAGGTCGGCGCCGGCTGCGCCCGCGGCGGGCAGGACGAAGCCGACGACTTCTTCACCCAGCCGCGGATGTTCGCGCCCGACGACCACAATCTCAGCCACACAGGACAAACCCTCGACGGCACGCTCGACCTCTGCCGGATAGACGTTCGCACCGCCGCGGATGATCAGGTCGGAGCGACGGTCGAGCACCCACAGGTTGCCCTCGGCATCGAAGCGGCCGACGTCGCCGGTATGCAGTACCCCGCCGCGCAGCGCGGCCTGTGTGGCCTCGGGCCGATCCCAGTAACCGAGCATCGTGGAGTAGCAGTTGGCGAAGTACCCGATGGGCGTGGGGCCGACACAGATCTCCCCGTCGTCCCCCGCGGGGACCTCCGCACCATCAGCGTCGCGAATCGTGACCGAAACCTGTTCGTGCTCGACACCCGACGATCCCAACGGTCCGGCGGACCCGTCAGCAGCTCCACCGGTCACGCTCGTCGGCGCCTCGGTGAGCCCGTAGCCGAAGCCGAAGTCCGACCCGAAATGCTCGCGATACCGCTCGCGCAAACCTTCGGGGCACTTTGCCCCGCCGACGCCCAGATGTGTCAGTGATGCGAGCGAGGCCGGATCGATATCGGGCCGGGTCAACAGGTCGTACACCGTCGGTGGGGTCGAGTACATCCGTTGCACGCCGAACTCCTGAATCCACTCGGCGACACCGACCGCATCGATGCGATCCATCGGCACGATGACACCGCCGTTGAGCATCGTCTGCACGGTCGACAAGACCTGCATGTTCAAGATGGTGAGCGGAAGACACACACCCTGTATCAGCGCCGCGGGGTCGCGCCGCAGCAGCGCCGCTCCGGGCAGCAACATGTTGTGCTGACTGTGCACGACACCTTTCGGCGAACCCGTCGTACCGCTGGTGTACGAAATCGCCGCCGGTGCCAGCGGGTCGACGTCCCCTTGGGGTCGGCTCGCCGGGTCGGTATCCCGCCACCAGGACCCGGGGTCGGTGATCTCGACGGCGATCGCCGGCACCGCGGTCCACGGGCGAACGGAGGTGATGGTCTGTTCGGTGGCGACGAGCAGGGACGCACCGCTGTCGGCGAGGAGGAAGCACTTCTCCGGGACGGCCAGGTGGGTGTTGATGCCCACCCAGATCGCGCCGAGACGCATCGTGGCGAGGAAGGTGATCACGACATCGCTGGTGTTCGGAAGGCAGGACGCCACCCGATCGAGCGGCCGGACGCCAGCAATGTGCAGCGCAGCTGCGGCGCGGTCGACGGCACCGCGCAGTTGTTCATAGGTGTACGACACGCGACGGTCGGCAAGTGCCGGTCGCGACCCGTACGTCGCTGCCGCGTGGTCGACGAGCGATGCAACAGAGGCAGGAACCCCTGGAATTGCCTGCGGCTGGCGCCGAATCAAACCGTGGACGGCCAAGAACTCGTCACTCATGTTCGGCTGCTCCGCATCCCGTCTAAGGTCCCCATCGCAATACAGTATCCTGGATGCCAGGATCGATGCATACCGGTGCTGCAGATAGCATGCGTCACCGTTTGGAGAGCACGTTGCGCGGCACAACCGGGATGACAACCACATGGTGAGCACCGACGACCGAGCCGCAGCGACCAACGCGATGCCGCAGGATCGAAAGCTCGCGTCACGTCTGGCGAGTCAGATCATGCGCGATCTCCAGGCATCCGACTGGACCGTCGGGGCCGTGATCGGGTCGGAAACTGAGTTGCTCGAGCGCTACGCCGTCAGCCGCGCCGTACTCCGCGAGGCGGAACGACTGCTGGAACACTTCGGAGCCACCACCACGCGGCGCGGCCCGGGCGGCGGGCTCATCGTTGCCGCACCCTCCACGGGCGCCGTGGTGCAGGCAGTGATGGTGTACCTCACGTACACGGGTATCTCCCTTGGCGATCTCATGGAAGCCCGCACGTGCCTCGAACGCACGATCACTCGGGCAGCGGCGCTCCACGCCACGGAGGAGCAAGTCGAGGCCCTGCGCCAACGGGTTCGTGAGGAACAGTCGCGCAGCACCTCAGACCCCACCGATCACCATGTGCTGCACACGATGATCGGTGCCGCTGCGAATAATCCAGCGGCGGAGTTGTTCATCGACATCCTCGGACGGCTCACGGCACGGTGGTCGTACCCCAGCGTCGCCGAGACGACGAATCTGGAGGCACTGCGCAGTTCTGGCCGTGCGCATGAATTGCTCGTCGACGCGATCACAGCAGGGAACAGCTCCCTCGCAGAACGACGGATGAACGCCCACCTCACGGCGCTCGGCGACTGGCTGGGCCGCAATCGCGAATCGCCGAGATCGCTCGAAGGTGTGCTCGAGTCGGCCGATGACGTGAAGCTCGGCACGAAGGTTGCTCGACTGCTGATGGTCGACATCGTCGACCGTGGCTGGCCGATCGGTGAAGTGCTGGGCTCGGAGGCTCACCTCGTGGGGCAATACGGCGTCAGCCGCGCTGCGCTGCGCGAGGCTGTCCGCCTTCTCGAGTACCTACGCGTCGCCGCGATGAAGCCGGGGCCGCGCGGCGGTCTGATCATCACCGAGCCGAGTGTCGACCCAATTGTCGAGGCCGCAACGGTGTTCCTCGAGTACCGCCGCATCAAGACTGGCCAGCTGCTGGAGTTGCGGATCGGCCTCGAGACAGATGCAATCGCGCTCGTCGTCGAACGTGCGACCGACGACGACATCGAATCACTCAGGTCCCTCAATGAAGACGCGACGCTGCGCCACTACGCAGGTTCGATCGCCGATGATCTTCATCTGCGGATTGCCGACCTCAGCGGGAACCCGGCAATCGCACTCTTCGTTCGCGTCCTTGCCCATCTCACCCGCGTCCATGCCACCGGAACGAACGTCTCCAACCGACAGCGCGTGGCCTACGCCGCCGAATCTGGTCACGCGCATGATGGCATCGTCGACGCGATCGCCCAGCGCGACACCGCCTTGGCACGCCGCCGGATGATGAAACACCTCGACCTGATGGCCCCGGTGCTGCAATAGCTCAGCGCTGTCGTGCTCAGGTCTCCGCTTACTGCTCCTGGCGCATCTTCAGCAATCTGCGGCGAGTCCCGGCGATCCATTCGTCGTAGTTCGTTGCCTTGCGCAGGAACGAGTCCGCCACCCGAGTGTGCGGCAACACGAGGAACGGTTCGGTGGTCATCATTGCGTCGATCGTGAAATTGGCGACGTCGCTGGACTTCATCACCTCGCCGAGGGCGCCCATATCCGGAGGTGTACTCGAGATGTCGCCGGCCTCGAGGCCGAACATCCCGGTGTACACCGCGTTCGGGCACAGGCACGAGACACGGACGCCGAGATGGCCGTAGTTCAGGGTCACCCACTCGGCGAAGCCCAGCGCGCCGTGCTTGGTGAGGGTGTACCCCGGTGCCGACGGGCCGGTGATCAGCGACGCGGACGAGATCGTCTGCAGCAGGTAGCCGCCACCACGCTCGACCATCGAGGGCACCACTGCCTTCGCCGCCCACACATGCGCCAACAGGTTCACATCGACGATGCGCTGGTAGTCCTCCACAGAGCCGGTGAGACCCGCTGTCGGCGCGTCGCTGTAGCCGGCGTTCGAGCAGAAGATGTCCACGGGGCCGTACTCGGCGGTGGCGGCCGCGACGAGCGCATCGACTGCGGCAGCATCGCCGACATCCGTGGTGACACCGAGCGCCCCGAGACGAGACGCCACGAGGGCGACACCGTCGGAGTTCACGTCGGAGATCACCACCTTCGCGCCCAACTCCGAGAAGCGCGAGGCCAACGCGCATCCGATACCGCTCGCGGCACCAGTGACCACGACAACCTTGCCAGCTACTTCCATCTCGGAATCCTCCATCATCGTGGTCACGGCGTTCGTCACCGATACCGGTTACGTGACACAAACCGTCACTCTTGACACATCATGTCACCTGCTCGTAACGTGCGCAAGATGTCGATCGCCACGAGTCTTCCGTCCTTCGATCTCACCGGCAAGGTGGCCGTCGTGACCGGCGGCAGCCGCGGGATCGGCCGCTCGATCGTGCTCGGCTACGCCGCCGCCGGCGCCGACGTGGTGATCGCCAGCCGCAAGATCGACAACTGCGAGTCGGTCGCTGCCGAAGTGCGCGAGCGCTTCGGACGACGAGCATTGGCCGTCGCCACGCATGTGGCCCGCTGGGACGAATGCGACCGCCTCGTCGACACCGTGTACGACACCTTCGGTCGCTGCGATGTGTTCGTCAACAACGCGGGTCTCTCACCGCTGTACCCCGATCTCGCCTCGATCACCGAGGACTACTTCGACAAGGTGGTCGGTATCAACCTGAAGGGGCCGTTCCGGTTGGGTGCGCTGGTCGGCACCCGCATGGCTGCCGGCGATGGCGGTTCGATCATCAACGTCAGCACCATCGGGTCATTGCGGCCCAGCGGGAACGAGTTGGTGTACGCGTGCGCGAAGGCAGGCCTGAACGCCCTCACGATCGGCTTGGCGGATGCATTCGGCCCCAAGGTGCGCAGTAACGGCATCCTGCCCGGCGGTGTGCGCACGGACATCACCGCTGTCTGGCCCCCCGAGATGTTCGCGTCGGCTGCGGCGGTGCCACTGGGACGGATCGGGGAGGCGGACGACTTCGTCGGCCCGGCGCTGTGGCTCGCCACGGAAGCATCGGCCTACGTCACCGGCGTGTTGCTACGCGTTGACGGTGGCGCGTTTCGGCAGATGAGCTGAGGCCGGAGGTACTGTGGCGTGATGACGAGGCTGGAGACACGCAGGGCCTTCGCCGCCAGCGAGATCGCGCGCACCGCAATGGCCCTGTTCGCCGAGCGCGGGTTTCACGCCGTCACCGTGGAAGAAATCGCTGAGGCGGCGGAGATCTCGCCCCGCACGTTCTTCCGGTACTTCCCGGCGAAGGAAGATGTCGTCCTGCTCGAGCAGCGACGGATGCAGGAGCGGTTGGTGGATGCCTTCACCGCTCGACCAACTGAGGAGCCGCCGATCACTGCGCTCCGCAACGCGTACCTCGCCACTTCCGACGTCCCCGCCAATCGGCGCAAGGCGGTGCTGCAGCACAACCGGGTACGCCTCGACGTGCCTGCAATCCTGGCGCGCGGCTACGGCGAGGATGTGTTCGGCAATGACGCGATCGTCGATGCGCTCGCGTCGCGAATGGGCGTCGACTCGGTCCACGATTCGCGGCCCGCAATCGCCGCTGCAGTGATGGCGGCGGCGGCAGCGACCGCCTTCGACCGTTGGCTGCGCACGACCGGGCGCGGCAATCCGGCCGACGCCGTAGGAGTCGCCCTCGCGATGGTGGAGTCCGGTTTGCGCTCAATGGACACACCGTCCGACTGAGGCCTGGAACCGCCGGGCGGAATACCGTACACTCAGTTGAATGAATGTGCCGATGGTCACATCGCGTCGTCAAGGAGGAAACATGGGCCGGTTCGAGGGCAAAGTCATCGTCATCACGGGTGGTGGTGCCGGGCTAGGGCGCCTGTGCGGATTGCAGTGGGCTGCGGAAGGTGCCTCGGTTGTCGTCACCGACGTCGTCGAGCAGCGGGCACACGTCCTCGCGGCCCTCATCAACGATAAGGGCGGCAAGGCGATCGGCTTGAAGGCCGACGTCTCCGTCGAGGCCGAAGTCGAGGCCGCCGTGGCTGCCGCCGTGGCCAAGTACGGCCGACTCGACATCATGTTCGCCAATGCCGGCAAGGCGCCGGCAGGTATGGGCACGATCGCCCTCGAAGACATCACGAGCGCCGAATGGGACGACGTCAACGACGTGGTCTACAAGGGTGTGTTCTACGCCGGCAAGCATGCGTGCCGGCAGATGAAGACGCAGGAAGAGGGCGGCAACATCGTCGTCACCGTCTCGGCCGGTGGCCACAACGCGTACCCCGGCTTCGGTCCGTACACCTCCGGCAAGGCCGGCGCGATCGGCATCGTCCGTGCGATGGCCTACGACTGGGGTCGCTACGGCATCCGCGTCAACGGCCTCTCACCCACACATGGCATGTCGGTGAACTTCGCCCTCCCGCCCGACACTCCTGCCCTGGGTATGTCGTACGAGGAAGCGGCGCTGGCCGAGTCCGGTGCCACCTGGGACGCGGCCACGATGTTCCCCGGCCCGCTCAAGGTGAAGCGCCCGCCGTCGCTCCAGGACAATGCCAACGTCGCCACGTTCCTGGCCTCCGACGACTCGGCCTACATGTCGGGCATCGTCATCAAGTCCTGTGACGGCGGCAACTTCGCCCGCACCTCGATTCCGATCCCGGAGAACTGGTCGCTCGAAGACGAGGCCTGAGTCCTCGGTCGACCTCGCTCGGCATCAGCGACAGCCCCGTGGCACTCACCCGAGTGCCACGGGGCTGTTGCGCGTTCAGCGGCGGTCAGAGCGCGTCGACGAGCGCGATGACGTGTTGCGCCATCGGCGTGTGCACCAACTCGAGGAAGAACCCCAGGGCCCCCAGCGTGTCGAGGTACACGATCCCGTACGTGCCATCCGGCCGGAGTGAGCTGCCCACCTCGAAGCAGGCCTCGACGCCGCCCGGCCGCTGCGTCGGGTCGTCAGTGGCGTAACCGACGTGGAACACGCCCTCGCCGCGCGCATCAAGGAACTCGCGCGCGGGCCCCTGCCCCTGGCCGGGTTCCACCAGCTCAACCACCAGCGACCCCCACCGGCCGAACGCATTCCGGTTCGCGATCGTGCCCTCCCACTCGCGGTGCCGGGCCTGGTAGTTGGTGTCGAGACGGTGGAACTTCGGGACACCGAGCAGTGTTCGGTACGTGGCCATCCCCACGTCGATGTCGCGGACGGCGACACCGAGGTGGTAGAGCTGCCCGTCAATGGCGGGGGTCGAGAACACATCGTTCATGATTGGAACCTCCTTGCGTACCAGCGGTGACGCTCTGCTAGTTGCACGTCGCGTGCCGCCTGATCGAACAAGGGGTGCTCGAGCGGCAGGTGGGCACGCACGTCGGCCAGTGGCGTCAGAACAGCCACCGGGGTCGGCATCGGGGTCGTCGGGCGCAACCAGCGATAGAACAGGAACCCACGGCGATTCCCTCCGACGTCGAGCCAGTTTGGCGTACCCGGATCGCGGTGGGCCAGCACACAGCGGAACCGTCCGTCGGTGTCGACATGCGCGTGGTGATCGTTGATGCTGGTCTGGCGATGCTGGTTGTCCGGAGCCTCCCACCATGCCGTGTTCAGCTGGAAGCTCCAGTAGTCGGCGACCGGCAGTTCAGAGGTAATCACCAGTGCCTGATCCGGGTCGAGTTCCCAGCAGCACACTCCGTAGTTGAGCGGGCTGTTCGCCGGCGGGGTGAACGTCGGCACACCAGGGGGGCGCGTGCCGGGCGGGCCGACGACGTTCGGCTCGTTCTCCGCCCTGATGTTCGTCGAGCGCTGGAACCACCACGTGGTCATCGCGTCGAGCAACTCGCGTGACGAATCGAGTTGCTCAGCCAACCGCTGCGGGGTGAGCGGCGCCGGTTGGCGCGGACGCTTGTCGTCGACGCGTTCGATCGTCAGCCGAGTCGGGCGATCGTCGTGCGGGTCGGTGTGGTAGATCCGTCCGCCGAAACCTCCGTCGACCATCGGGTACAGCTCTGGAACCGTGCGCCGCGAGCGACCGCTGTCCTGGGTCAGCGGTTGCCAGTTCGCAGGCCCCGACTCGGCATCGGGTGCCGCCGCGCTGGCAATGATGTCGACGGTGCCATCCTCGTTCGGTACGAGATCCCGCGACCAGAATTTCCCCAGCTGCAGATCTCGTCCGCCGTGGTCGACGTTCACCCGGTACGTCGCCTCCGGTCGCACCGGTGCGGTGACGTACGTGATGTAGGTGTCCGGCCCGGCGTACTTGAAACGGTCGTCGAGTGAGCGGAAGAACGTCGGGAAGTCGGGGTCGTCGAACTCCATGCGCTGCTGCAGGGTCATCAACGCCATGCGCGCGACGCTGCGCAGGGCCTCGGCCAACTCCTGCGGGTTGTCGACATCGTCGAGCTCGTCGATCGTGCGCGTGCCGAACATACGCAGGTCGTCGCACAGCCCCTGCCACGCGTCGCGCAGGACCACTCGGTCGTCAGGGTTGATGGTGCTCATGGTGCTCCCCCATTGCTCGCCCGCTCAGTCAATGTCGTATCGCTCGATGTAGCCCGCCATGCGATCTCGGATCGCCCCCGCTGTCAGACCGAAGTCCGCCGCCGCGTAACGGTGTGCCCCGTGCTTGTCCTTGGGTCGGTCGCGCCTCCACTGCTGCATCGCCGCCTCCGCAACAGGGGTGTACTCGCGGCCCAGGCGGGCGTAGATCTCGCGTGCCGTGCCCACGGGGTCGGCGATGAAGCGTCGATAGCTCACGTCGATGATCGTCCGCTCGGGTGCTGCCGCGCGGGCACTCTCCATTCGGTCGGCAGCAAGTGACCAGATGCGCAGGCGATGCGCGCCGAGTTCCTGCGCCGTGAACCCCCCGGGGCCGAAGCCCATCGAGCCGATCAGGCTGCAGCCCGACACGATCGTGTCGGCGGGGTCGCGGTAGATGTGTACGAAGACTGCATCGGGGAACTCGTGGAGCATCGCACTCAGACCGAACGTGTGGCTGGGGTTCTTCAGCAGCCATGTGCGGTCCGTATCGTCCGCGCCGATCAGACGCAGGTTGTCGGCGTAGCGACGGTACGAGGGCCGTTCGTCCTGGGTGACGAACCACTCGTGATACGCGGGAAGGGCCAGCGACGACACCCACAGCATGCTGACGAACGACTGCCGCATGATCTGCAGGCACTCCTCAGGATCCTCGGGGCCGACGTCGTGCAGCGCGTTGGGACCATTGACCCGATAGGCCTCGACAGCCCGCTGGTACTCGGGTTGATCGGCCCACTTGTCCGGTGTCGGCCGGGGGCGGGGGCGCGGCGCCAACCATGCGGGGATCCATTGATGCGCGGGATCGGCGGCGAGGATCTGATGCAGTGCGGTCGTGCCCGAGCGGGGTAAGCCGAGCACCACCAGTTGCGGAGCCAGCGGCGCAGTGAGGCACTGCGGCCGGGCAGCCCAGGCGGCGTGCGAGCACAGCCGGGAGGCGAGCGCATCGACAGCCGTGTAGCGCACGCGCGCGTCCAGTGCCTGACCCGCGTGCGGACTTGTCGCAGCTGCGGTGATCAGCGCTGCCAGCCCAGGCCGGTGGTCGTCGTTGCCGAAGTCGGTGAGCCCGCCCACCGCCGCCGATGCAGCCGACTCGAGCTCATCGATCGACAACGTCACGACGGTTCTGCCGCCCGCGTGCGCATCACCTGGGTGACGGCGAGCACTGAGGTGACCCCGCCGTCGACGATCAGCGACTGGCCGGTGATGAACCGCGACTCGTCACCGGCGAGGAACAACGCGGCCCACGCCGCATCCCAACCGTCACCCTCGATGCCCAGGACGTTCAGGTCGTTACGCAGATCACGAGCCAGCGCGCCGCCGCCACCGAGTCGCTCGACATGCGGAGTGTGCAGGTGGCCGGGGACCACACAGTTCACCCGGATGCCATCCTTGCCGAGGTTCACGGCCATGTCGCGGGTGAGCGGGCCGACGGCGGCCTTGGCGGTGCCGTAGCCGACCACACCGGTGGCCTGCACGCCGGCGACGGAACCGATGTTGATGATCGATCCGTGGCCAGACGCGCGCAGATGGGGTAAGGCGTACGACGCCATACGGACGATGACCTTGAGGTTGCCGTCGTAGATCTGGTCCCACACGTCCTCGTCGAACTGATCGAGCGATACGTGCTGGTGCACCGCAACGTTGTTGACCACGATGTCCAGCCGGCCGAAATGCTCGACGGTCGTTTGCACGGCGCGGGCGCAGTCCGCGCCGCTGGTCGTATCGCCCACCACGCCGATCGCGTTGCCACCCTCGCCGATGATGTCCGCGACGGTGGTCGCCGTTCGTTCCGCCGTACGCCCCATCACCACGATGCCTGCGCCGTGTGCTGCGAACAGGCGGGCGATGGCCGAGCCGGTTCCGGGGTAGTCGCCCGTCGTTCCGCCGCCGACGATGAGTGCAACACGGCCGGTGAGGCGGCCCTCGGGATGATGGGGAACCGAGTCCGCGCTCACGCGCCCCTCACGATCGATGAAGCACCAACACAACACGCCACGCTCATACCCCCCGGGACACGGTTCGGCCGCGCCGACGTGCCGGAGAAAACGCTACACCATTGTCCTCTTTGTGGCAGTTGGCGCAGTCGGCGGATTGGGGTTGATTCAGGACACTCAGTAGTCTCAGCCGCTGACGTCGACATGCCGGAGGATCTCCCACGATGGAGAATTTGCAGAACGAGTTCGTAGTGAACCGCCCGATCGAGCAGGCCTGGGCAGTGCTCACCGACCTGGAGCGCATCGCGCCGTGTCTTCCTGGCGCGCAGCTACAAGAGATCGAGGGCGAGTTCTACCGCGGCGTCGTCAAGGTCAAGCTGGGCCCGATCTCCACCGCCTTCAAGGGACAGGCCCAGTTCCTCGAACGCGACGATGCCGGCCACCGCGCCGTCCTTCGCGGCGAGGGCCGCGACACCGGCGGCAAGGGCAACGCCGACGCGTTGATCACCGCTGAACTGCAGTCACTCACCGACACCACCACGAAGTGTGTCGTCACCACCGAGTTGCGCGTCACCGGCAAGGTCGCCCAGTTCGGTCGCGGCATCATGGGCGATATCAGCGAGAAGCTGATGACCCAGTTCGCCAACAACCTCAACACGATGCTCGACGCCGATCAGACTCCGGCCGTCGAAGCGACGACCACACCCGCCGTCGACGCCGAACCCACAGTCGTTGCCGTTTCCGGCGAGGCACCCGCACCCGCACCCGCGGTGCGCACGGTGAACGGCCCGGAGGCTGCACCCATTCAGCTCAGTGGCCTCGCCGGTGGTGCAGTGCTGAAGCGGGTCGTCCCGCTGCTCGCCGCTGTCGCCGCGATCGTGGTCGCCGCGGTGCTGATCTGGGGTTGACCAACTCGGCCTTGAGCCAATGAGTTATATAAGTGTACTCTGCGACAATGAGCTCCCCGGTTGCAGCGCGTTTCGTCGGCTCGGCGGTCCACCGAAAGGAGGATCGCCGTCTCCTGACCGGCCATGGTCAGTACGTCGCTGACGCCTCGGCGCCGCGCATGGTGCACGCGGCCTTCTTGCGCAGCGAACACGCCAAGGCGCGGCTCAACAGCGTCAACATCGAGGCCGCCCTGTCGGCCCCCGGCGTCGTCGCCGTGTACCTGTGGTCCGACTTCCACGAGAAGTTCGGCGAGGCGTGGCATGCGATGCTCGGCCAGGAACTGGTCGTCCCGCCGCCGCTGGCGATCATGGACGTGCGCTACGTGGGCGACCCGATCGCCCTGGTGATCGCCGAGAGCCGCGCTCTCGCCGAGGATGCATGCGGCCTGATCGAGGTCGACTACGAAGCAGAACAGGCCACCGTCGATTACGCCACGGCAGCTGCCGACGGCAATGTGGTCCACGCCGCGTGGGGCCTGCCGTCGAACGTGATGGTCGACATGCCGTTCACACCCATGTCGCCCGACCTCGACGAGACGTTCAACTCGGTGCAACATGTGGTCGAGACCACCATCATCCAGAACCGCTACCTGTGCGTCCCGATGGAAACTCGCGGCGTGCTCGCATCCTGGGTTCCGGGCCTCGAGGAACTCGACCTGATTGTCTCTACGCAGTCGGTGCACGAAACCCGCAACTTCTTCGCCCGCTACCTCGGTCTCGATGAGGGTGCCGTACGTGTGAGCGCTCGCGACGTCGGCGGCGGATTCGGCCAGAAGATGTTCGTGTTCCGCGAGGAGTGCGCCGTCGTGCTGGCGACGAAGCTGCTCGGTCGCCCGGTGAAGTGGATCGAAGACCGTCTGGAGAACCTCACCAGCGCAGGCCACTCGCGCAACGAACTGGGCAAAGTCCGCATGGCGATCAGCGCCGACGGCATCATCGAGGCGATCACCGTCGACCACGTTGCCGACGTGGGTGCCTACACACCCTGCCCGGCCGTGATGGACCCCACGCTGCTGCCCGGGCCGTACCGCATCCCCCGCCTCGGTTTCTCCACGCAGATGGTGTGGACCAACACGATGGGCAAGGCCGCCTACCGCGGCCCATGGATGTTCGAGACAACGGCCCGTGAGATGGCCATCGACATCGCCGCCCGCCAGATCGGGATGGACCCCGCAGAACTGCGTCGCCGCAACCTGCTCTCGCTCGCCGAACTGCCATTCACCTCGCCCGGCGGGAAGGTGTTCCAGGAGATCACCCCGCTCGAAACCCTTGAGCAGGCGCTCGGGATGCTCGGCTACGAGGAGTTCCGTAAGGAGCAGGCTGAGGCCCGCGAGCAAGGCCGTTGGCTCGGTGTTGGCATCTGTGTCTATGTCGAACCCACCTCGATGGAGCAGGCGACGCTGGGCACCGAGGGCGCCACGATTCGCATCGACTCCAACGGCAAGGTGGTGGCCTACCTGAGCACCAGCTCGCACGGACAGAGCGTCGAGACGACGATGGCGCAGATCATCGCCGACGATCTCGGCGTCGCCTACGACGACGTGACGGTGGTGCAGGGCGACACACAATCGACGCCGTATGGTCCCGGCACCGGCGGCAGCCGCACAGCGGTCATCGCCGGCGGCGCGGCCCACGACGCAGCAGTCGCCGTGCGCGACAAGGTGCTCGCCATCGCGGCGCACATGATGGAGGCCGCCCCGGAAGATCTGCAGATCGCCGAAGGCGTGATCGCCGTACGCGGCACACCGGATCGTTCGCTGACGATGAAGGAAGTGGCCACCCAGGCGTACACCAACGCCCACACGCTGCCGGGCGACGTGGGCAGCGGGCTGGAAGCCACGATCCGCTTCAAGCCGACGCGGTTCCCCACGTGGTCGAACGCGACGCACGTGTGCGTCGTCGAGATCGACCCCGACACGTTCATCCCCCGCATCCTGCGCTACATCGTGTCGGAGGACTGCGGCAAGATGATCAACCCGCAGGTCGTCGAAGGTCAGATTTTCGGCGGTGTCGTACAAGGGCTGGGCGGTGTGCTCTACGAGGACTTCCGCTACGACCCGGATGGCAACCCGCAGACCACGACGTTCCTCGACTACCTGCTGCCCACCACCGGCGAGACGCCGCTGATCGAGATCGGCCACATCGAGTCCGTGTCCACCACCAACCCCGGTGGTTTCAAGGGGATGGGTGAAGGCGGCGCGATCGGCGCCCATGCAGCGGTCGCCAATGCCGTTGGCGACGCGCTCGCACACCTCGGTGTGAATGTGACGAGCACGCCCCTCGGCCCCGAGGACATCTTCCAACTCGTGCAAGCCAGCCAGAAGGAGCGCGCGTGAAGCCGAGCCAGTTCCAGCACCATGCACCCGAGCGGGTCGACGAGGTTGTCGCCCTGCTCGCGGAGTACGGCGACGATGCCAAGGTGCTCGCCGGAGGTCAGAGCCTGATCCCGATCATGGCCCTGCGCATGGCGACATATCCGCACCTGGTGGATATCGCCCGCGTCCCCGACCTATCCAAGATCTCGGCCACGCCGAACGCGGTGCGCGTGGGTGCGATGGTGCGCCAGTCACACGCTGAGCGAGACGCTGCGGTGGCAACCGTGCCGTTGCTCGCCAAGGCACTTCCGCACATCGGCCACTTCCAGATCCGCAACCGAGGCACCGTCGGTGGTTCCATCGCCCACGCCGATCCGGCCAGCGAGTTGCCGGCAGTAGCGCTCGCGCTCGACGCACGCATCGAGGCCACCGGCCCGGGCGGCGTGCGGTTCATCGACGCCTCCGAGTTCTTCCTCTCCACGTGGCAGACCGCACTGGATGACGGCGAGATTCTCAGCGCCGTGGAGTTCCCCGTGTGGGGTGCCGGGTCGGGTTTCGGTGTCGAGGAGATCGCCCGCCGCAAGGGCGACTTCGCACTGGTCGGGGCGCTTGCGGGCGTCACGCTCGACGGCGACCGGGTTACCCGAGCATGTATCACGATGATCGGCGTCGGCTCGACGCCGGTGCGCTGCCACGAGGCAGAAGCTGCACTCATCGCCGGTGGCGCCAACGCCGACCTCAATGAGATCGGGCGCATCGCCGCCGCTCCCCTCACCCCCACCCACGATGTTCACGCGTCCGCCGCGTATCGCAAACACGTCAGCCCGGCCATCGTGCGCCGCGCCCTGACCGCCGCCCTGAAGGAGGCCCGCTCATGAACGACCGGACACGAGTGCGACTCACTGTCAACGGCCACGCCGAACAGGTCGAGGTGGAGCCTCGCGCGATCCTCGCCGACGTATTGCGCGACAACCTCGGCCTCACCGGCACCCACCTCGCGTGCGAGCACGGGGTCTGCGGTGCCTGCACAGTGTTGATCGACGGCGAGGCTGCCCGTTCCTGCCTCGTGTTCGCGGTGCAAGCCGAGGGCGCATCGATCACCACTGTCGAAGGCATCGCGCCCGACGGCGGCCTCAGCCCGGTGCAGGAGGCCATGCGCGACTGCCATGGTCTGCAGTGCGGCTTCTGCACACCCGGCATCGTGGTCTCGATGACGGCGTACCTGAACACCCACCCCAACCCGAGCGATGCCGATCTCAAGGAAGCCATGTCCGGCAACCTGTGCCGCTGCACCGGGTACCAGGGCATCCTCGCCGCCGCACGTCAGGCAGCAGACCGGATGAACGCTTCGTCCTAGACGACGAACAGGTTCCTGACTTCTACCTGGCTGACCTTCATCGACGGCGTCCGCGGTAGCTCTGCCACAATCCGTAGCTCCACCGGCACCTGGTAGCCGCTGAGCTTCTCGCGCGCCCAGATCAGCAGCGCTTCGGAGGTGATCGGCTCGGCGTCGTCGCGGAGTTGCACCGCGGCGACCGGCACCTGACCGAGACGCTGATCGGGCAGCCCAATGACACAGGCCTCAAGAACCGAAGGGTGTCCGGCCAGCACCTTGCCGACCTCGCCGGTGGCCACCTTGAAGCCACCGCGAATGATGACATCGTCGGCACGGCCGGTGATCCAGAGGAACTGGTCGTCGTCCATATGTGCAAGGTCGGTGGTTCGCGTCCAACCTGACTGAGCAAGCTGCGGTGCACGAACTTCGAGCAGGCCGACCGAGCCGTTCGGTACCGACTCACCGGTCTCTGCGTCGACCACCCGCACTTCGACACCTTGGTTGGGTCGGCCGACACTGCCGGTCTTCGTGTCGCCGAACTGACGACGATCGCTCAACGTCCAACCCGCGACTCCTCCGGCGAACTCTGTCGCGCCGTACACCTCCAGGACGGGCACACCGTATTTCTCCTCGAACGCGCGCCCCAGCTCGGGGTCGAGCGGCGAAGTGCCCGCAAACACTGCCTGCACATGCTCGAACAGGTCGCGCGGTAGGTCGGCCGCCAGCACCATCGCCAGCGCAGTGGGCACCAGCCCGACGACGCGTAGCCGGTGCTCGCGGACGTTCTTCGCCCACTGGTCGACGTTGAACCGCTCCATCAGCGCCACCGAGCGACCGGCGACGAGTGACGAGGTGAGGGCACGTAGGCCACCCATGTGCAACAGCGGATTCCACACCAGCGAGACACCGGAGCTGAGCCGCGGTGCCGACAGGTCGGAGTTGCGGCTGTACGACGCGGTGCTGACAATCTCGTGTTCCAGACTGCGGTACAGCAGGTCGATGCGCTTCGGCGGGCCGGTGGTGCCGCTGGTGAGCATCTGCACGGCCACCCCGGGTGCGATGGTGGGAGCGTCTCCACGCTCACCGGCAGCGACCACGATCGCGAAGGGCACATCGCTCTCGTCCGCAAGGAGCGCAAGCGAGCCTGCGTCGCGAGCTGCTTCGAGGATCGACTCGTTGGCCCAGTCGCTCGCCGTGGCGACAATCACCGGCAGACGGAGTCGGCGGATCTCATCCGCGAGCTTGTCTGCTGGAATGGCAGAGCTGAGTGTGACCAGGCAACGACCCGTGGCCAATGCTCCAGTGATTGCGCGCACGATCTCCGGCCGATTCCGCATCAGCACACCGACCATCGAACCTTCACCGAAGCCGGCCGCGTCGAGCCGCTCGTGCAGCGCGCGCACGCCGGCGCCGAGCCAGCCCCATGTTCGCCAGGTGTCTTCGAAGTGCAGCGCGTTCGCGGCCGGATCGAGCTCGATCACCTGCGTCAGCCAACTCGGGAGGTGAAGCGACGGGGCGGCCCCCTCGTCGATTTGCTCCTGATCAGTTGCCCCGTTCATCACGCGCCCACTGCTGTTGCTGGTGTGACGCTGTGCTGTTCGGTACCCATGCCCCATAAGAGTACACTCATCACATGGACGCCGCCGCGGTGAAGATGGACACAGCGGACGTCGAGGAGCACCTGCTGGTGGCCCACGACGGCCCAGTGATGACCATCACGCTCAACCGGCCCCGGCAGCGCAACGCCATCACCAAAGAGATGATCTCGGGGATCGCCGCTGCTGCGCGCGCTGCCGGGAATGACGACCGGACGCGGGCTGTGCTGATCACATCCAACGGCGACGACTTCTGCGCCGGGATCGACCTCGTACAGTCGAACGCCGAGCAGACCAAGCCGCGCACCGGGCACCTCGAACGCCGGATGCAGTATGGCGCGCACGAGATGATCCTCGAACTCGACGCCCTGCAGGTACCCGTCGTCGCCGCCGTGCGCGGCTGGGCGGCCGGAATCGGCAACATGATCGCGCTCAGCGCCGATGTCGTCGTTGCCACCCCTTCCACGAAGTTCTGGGTGCCCATGGTGAAGCGGGGCTTCACCCCCGACAGCGGCAACACCTGGCTGTTGCCCCGCCTCGTCGGCCTTGCCCGCGCGAAGGAGATGGTGCTGCGCGGTGAACCCGTGGACGGACGTCAGGCCGTCGAGTGGGGCCTGATCACGCGGTGCGTACCGGAGGACGAACTGGACAGCACCGCCGCCACGCTCGTGCACGAGTTCGCGAACGCGGCGACAGTCGCGATCGGGCTGTCGAAGAGGCTGTTGCACGCGAACCTCGCGGTCGACCTGCGCACGGGCCTGCACAACGAGGCGATGCACGAGGAGTTGGCCACTCGCTCCGACGATTTCAAGGAGGGGATGCGCTCCTTCGTCCAGCGACGCACCCCCGACTACACCGGCCGCTGACCGAAAGGCTCTGCAGATGACCAATCCGATCACGATCACCGTTGACGAGCACATTGCGCTCGTCACCCTCGACCGGCCACCGGTCAACGCGGTCAATCGCGCCACCCTGGCGGCGATCCGCGATGCATTCCGGTCGCTCGACGACCGTCGCGATGTGCGCGCCGCTGTGTTCACCGCCACCGGCACCAGAGCCTTCATGGGCGGCGCAGACCTCGACTCGGTCGGCGATCGCGGCGGTCCAGATTCCACGCCCCCGACCGACGTGACCGACAGCGGACGCGTGGCCCGCGACGCGATGTGGGCCATCACCGACTGCGCCGTCCCTGTCGTGGGCGCAATCAATGGTCCCGCAGTCGGAGCCGGTGTTGCCTTTGCCACCTGCTGCGACATCCTGCTCGCCGCCGACCACGCGTGGTTCGGGGCGCTGGAGATCAACGTTGGTCTGCTCGGTGCCAGTGCCCACCTGATGCAGCTCGTCGGCCGGCACAAGGCCCGCGAGATGTTCCTGCTCGGCGAGAGAGTCACTGCCCAAGAACTCCACCGGCTTGGCGTCGTTCGCGAGGTGCTCCCTGCTGACCAACTGCTCCCGGCCGCAATGGAAGTCGCCCGAGTGCTGGCGCAGAAAAGCCCGATTGCGATGCGGCTGGCGAAGGACTCGATGAACCGCATCGAGGGTCTGACGCTGAAAGACGCCTACCGGACGGAGCAGGACTACACCAACCGACTGCTCGGTTTCGAGGACAGCCTCGAGGCCCGCGAGGCGTTCAAGAACAAACGTGATCCCGAGTGGAAGTGGCGTTGATGGCTCCCGAAGTGTCACGCGCCGGCGATGCGGTTGCTCCGTTGCAGGACCTCGACGACTTGACCCCTGGCTGGATGACCGATGCACTCCAAGTGCATCACCCCGATGTCGAGGTCACCGGCCTGCACCTCGGTGCCGTCCGCCACGGTTCGGAGTCCACGGTGCGGGTCATGCTCGACTACAACAGCGCCGGCCATGAGCAGCAGCTGCCACCGACGATGTACGTCAAGGGGCAACTGAGCACGCGTGCCACCGAGGGCATCCTCGGGCCAATGACGCTCACCGAGGCTCGGTTCTTCCAGGATGTCGCCCCCTTGCTCCCGGAGCTCAACATCACGAAGTGTTACTTCGCCTCGGTTGCCGACGGACGGCGCTCAACAATCGTGATGGAAGACCTATTCGCGCGCAACGCGACACTCGGCGCTGCGGGAACCACCGTCACCCCTGCGACCGCCTATTTGATGGCAGAGCAGTTCGCCCAGTTACATGCGTTGTGGTTCGACGCACCTGAGTTGGACTCCACGGATTGGCTGGCCAACAGCTCCGCACGCGATGTCGACCTCGACAAGATGGCTACGGAGGAGACCGGAATCTTCGGCTCGTTCAAGGAGGGCTGGTGGGCCCGTCGCACACAACTTCCCCACTGTGCCTTCCTGCCCGCAGAGCTGACCCACCGAGCCACGATGAAGCAGGCGCTGGTGAGCAAGTACCGAGCGGAGGGCTCGCTGCCGCACTGCTTGATCCACGGCGACCCACATCTGGGCAACATCTTCTTCGATGCCGACGGTCGACCGGGCCTGTACGACTGGTCACCCATGGTCGGGCGCTGGGGAGATGATCTCAATTACGCGATCGTGGGCTCGCTCGACATCGACGATCGTCGAGAGCACGAGCAACCCATCCTGCGCCATTACCTCCACCATTTGGTGCTGCACGGCGGTCCCGTCATCCCTTGGGACGACGCATGGCTCTCGTGGCGTCGACAGACCATCCACGGGTTCATGTACATGCTCTGCAGCCCACGTCAGCAGCCCGAAGACCTAATCACCGTGCAGACGCTGCGCTTCGGCTGGAATGCCATCGACAACGACATGCTCGGCGCGCTGGGAATCTGAACACCAGCGTGGTGCTCAGTCACCACCGAGGTAACGCCGGAACACATCGTCGTTCTCGAGGTCGGACGGCTTCCCGGTGAACACAATCTCACCACGGTTCATCACGTACACCTTGGACGCCAATGCCAACGCGCGGGTGATGAACTGATCCACGATCAGCAACGCGGCTCCCTCGTCGGCAACTTGCCGCAGGAAGTGGAAGATCTCGTCGACCAGGATCGGTGCGAGTCCGAGCGATGCCTCGTCCACCAGAATCAGCTTGGGGTTATGGGCATATGCGCGGCACATGGCAAGCATCTGCTGCTGGCCACCGCTCATCGAGCCAGCACGCTGGTTCAGCCGCTGCCCCAGGATCGGGAACGCCTCTGTGCAGCGTGCCAACAACTCGTCCTCGTGACCAGGGCCAGCCTGCAGCAGCAGGTTCTCCCGAACGGTCAGGTGGCGGAAGATTGCGCGGCCCTCGGGGATGTGACACAACCCCTTCTGCGCTCGACGGTTGGTGGGAAGGTTGGTGATCTCCTCACCGCCCAGGCGGATGGTGCCCTGTGTCGAGTGAACGAGGCCCGACACCGTCTTCAACAGGGTGGATTTGCCGGCACCGTTCGAACCCAACAGTGCGGTCACCGAACCGGCAGGCACAGTGAGGTCGACGTTGCGCAAGATGGTGGTGGTGCCGTAGCCGCTGGTGACACCGACGAGTTCCAGGGAGTTTGTTTCGACTGTTGTGTTCATGACAGGTTCTCCTCGAACTCCTCAAGCACCTCAGACTCAGAACCGAGGTACGCCGCCCGGACGATCTCACTGGTGGCCACCTCTGCAGGTGTCCCGTCGAAGATGGGCCGACCGAAGTCGAGCACGAAGATGTAACTGCACACCTTCATCACCAAGGCCATGTCGTGCTCGACGAGCAGGATGCCACAGCCCCGGCTTTCCACCACATGCTGCAACACCTCCGCGAAACGGGCGGTCTCCTCACGATCGAGACCAGAGGATGGTTCGTCGAGCAGCAGCAGATCGAACGGACCGGCGAGGCACCGGGCGAGCTCGACCAAACGGCGCTCACCCGTGGACAACGAGCCGGCCTGCTGATCAGCGAGGTGGCTGATTCCACACAGATCGAGCGACTGCGCCGTGCATTCCCTCATCGACCTGCGCTCGTGCGGTGGAGCCAAGACCTGGCGAACGATACGCGAACCCACCGTGGGCGCTTCGTACCCGAGCGACACGTTCTCGCGGACAGTCAGTTCGTCGCACAACTCCATCAGCTGGAAGGTGCGGCCGATTCCCATACGACCTCGTGCGGGGGCCGACAAGCCGGAGATCGTCTTGCCGTGGAACCTGATGTCGCCGTCGACGTTGCGGTTGATACCGCTGACCGCATTGAACGTGGTGGTCTTGCCAGCGCCGTTGGGGCCGATGAGACCGGTGATGCGGCCCAGCGGCGCCCGCAAGCTGAACTGATCGACAGCGCGGATACCGCCGAACTGCACGCTCAGGTCGTCGACCTCGAGGCCCGGACTGTCCGAGGCCACCGACCGGATCGGGCGGGTCAGTTGCACCTCGGCGTGAGTGCGCTGACGGCCGAAGCGACCGAAGAACGCGGCCAACTTGGGGGACATCGGCGGGTGGCCGCCACGCAGCGCGATCATGATCGCAAACAGCCCGAACAGCGCGTTGAGCACGTTGGGTGTCTTGTCACCGCCGATGTAGGCGGGGATGACCGCCGTGACGGCAGCGAAGATTGCATACCACGGCTCACGGAACGGAGCCAGCGCGAGAATCGCGATCAACACCAGCGAGTTGAACGGCTGGAACACCGTGGTGGATCCATCCACCGTGGTGAGCGCCATGCCATACATCACACCGGCGATACCGGCGATGAACGCCGAGATGCAGAACACGATCACCTTGGTGACACTGGTGGAGAGGCCCATCGTGGACACCGCCGCGGGGCTACCCGACAAACCGCGCAGCACACGACCCAATCGCGAGGCTGAGATCAGCGCGATCGTGATCGCCACAATGACGAGCACCGCGAGGATCACGTAGTAGCGGGTGTGTGGGTCGGTGGTGCCGAACGGTGAGGTGATCTTGCGGCCACCGGCGAACGAGAAGAACATCCAGTTCTGCGCAAAGAACAGGCGCGTTACGAGGATGCCGAAGCCGTAGGTCGCCAATGCGAGGTACACGCCGTGGAGTCGGATCGCAGGGAGCGCGACCAGGGCGCCCACCGGTACCGCCACCAAGCCGGCGAGGATCAGCGCCGGAAGCCAGGGAAGTCCGGCACCGACAGTGAACTGTGAGAACGCTGCAGCGCTGATTGCGGCGAACGTTCCGTGGCACAGCGACACCTGGCCACTGGTCTTCACCAGCAAACCCAACGACAGCATCAAGATTGCCTGACAGAGCCCAAACGTGAAGAACGGCAACTTGTTGCCGACGACCTGCGGAATGATCATCATCAGACCCAGCACGACAACACCGGTTCCGAGGCGCAACTCGATCGGGCCTGTCCATGTCAGCGGTGGGCGAGCCTCAGCGCTGGCGCGAGGTGCGAGCCGATGCTTCGGCAGCACCAGGAGGACGACGAACAGCACCAGGAACGGCAGCGCGTCGGGGAGTCCGTCGACGCTGGTCCACTTCTGGTCGTTGACCACGTAGCCAATGACGTCCTGCAGGATGCCGATGGCGAGGCCGCCGACGAATGTGAGCGGGATGCTGGTGAAGCCACCGATCGCTGCGGCGCCGAAGGCATACGTCGCCAGGAAGACAAGGCTGAACGGCTCCAGGCTGGCGTACGGCAACACGAGGATGCCGGAGACTGCAGCGAACGTGCTGCCGATCATCCACGCCATGCGCTGCACGCGGACGGTGCTGGTGCCGAGGAGTTCCAGCAGGTCGGGGTCGTCGACTGCGGCGCGCATCTTCAAGCCCAGGCGACTGAAGCGGAACACGCAGTACAGCGCAACCACGGCGACGATCGCGATTCCGGCGGTGAGCAACTGATCACCAAAGATGTTCACGTCCAGAATGCGGTAGCGGTAGCGCGCGCGGTTGCTGAACGGTATGAAACGCTCCACTTTCAGCCCGTTGTTGGAGAGCGGGTAGAAGACGAGGCACAGCGCTGGCACGACCACCGTCAGTCCGACGGTGCCGACGATCTTCATCGTCGTTCGCTGCCGGGAGAGGTTCCTGGCCATGAGCTCGAGCACGATGCCCAGCAGTGGGCCGGCGATCAGCAGGCTGACGAAGACGCCAACCTTCCAATCCCAGCCCAGAGTGATGCGCATCCAGTAGAAGAGAAGACAGGCTGCGGTGAGGATTGCGCCGTGCCCGAAGTTGAAAATACCTGATGTCTTGTAGGTCAGTACGAGGCCGGTGCCAGCAAGGCCGTAGATCATGCCGGTGACAAGACCGGTGATGATGAAGGGGAGCAGACTACTCATTGCACGCCTCGTGATCTGTGGCACTAATTCGAGCTGGCATCGGTGGACTCCCCCAAGTCAGAGCGCTACCGCGAGTGCGGAAGCTGCGGAGATGAAATCAATTGCACTGCGGGAAGGGGGGCGGACCACTCGGCCCGCCCCCCTTCGAGTTCGTCAGGTGAGGTGACTCACGCAGCCGGGTAGCACTGGATGGTGAGGCCGCCCAGCGGGTTGCTGAACTTGCCGTCCTTCAGGGTGTAGGGCCAGAAGCAGGCACGGTTCTTGGACGGGCCAGGCTGGCCCTTCGAGAACGTGGTGGGGGCGATCAGGCCGCCCAGCGTCTCGTTGGTGACGGTGTGCATGTTCGCCAGCGTGTCGGTCGCGGTCGGCTCGTCGACGAGCGACGCATTGGCCTTGGCGAACAACTGCAGCACGCTCCACAGACCGGTGGCGGTCGGGTCGTTGATGCCGCCATCGCTGACACCACCAGCCGTCATGGCATCGCGGTACTCGGTCACGAGCGGGTCGTCGACAAACCACGGGAAGGCGTTGAGGCCACCGGCGAGGCTGATGCCATCGATGACGATGAGCTTGCCGCTCACCGAGCCAGCCGATGCACCCCACAGACCCGTGTAACCCTGATCTGTGCACGACTTGTACAGGCCTTCACCCAGCGCGGCTCCACCACTGATCTGGATGAAGTCGACACCGTCGGCAATCCACTTGATGCACTCAGCCGAGTAGTCGGGTGCATTTGCGGTCACCTTGGTGGTGCCCACAGACAGCATTCCCTCGGCCTTGGCCGTCGCCTCGAACACGGGGCCGGCCTGCGAGCAGGCCTCGACCTCGGCGCAGGCGGCGATGGCGAGCTTGGTGGCGCCGGCAGCCTTGGCACCCAGCACCTGCTCGTCGACGACCGCACCGAACGTGGTGGTGATCGGGAACACATTGTCAGCAGCGCACGGGATCGGAGCCGGCTTCGGGCCGCACTCGATCTTGAACGCGGCGATGCTGCCGCCCCACAGGGCCGGGCTGTAGCCGACACCCATGATCGGGATACCGGACGCGATCAGCGCCTCGGCCTGGCTGCTCTCGGTTTGGGACGACTCGACGAGGAACAGCACGGGCTTCTTGCCCAGCAGGTCGGTGGTTGCGGAGGCAGCCTTGGCCGGGTCGCCCCCAGTCTCGCGGAGGTCGAGCTCGACCGGGTGGCCGTTGATGCCGCCCTTGGCGTTGATGTATGCGCCCCAGGCCTCTACGACCTTGATGGCCTCCGGACGACCGGTGGGGCCGGTGGAGTCGAACGTGCCGCCGATGAGGATCGACGACTTCGGCGGAAGGGTCGTTTCCGCAGGAGCAGCGTCGGTGGCGACCGGAGCGGCGGTGGTGGTGGTCGTTGCGGTCTTGTCGTCGCTGCACGCAGCGAGGACTGAGGCGGCGACGACAACGCCCGCCACCAGTCGACGACGAATGGATCTAGCTGTAGAAATCAATATCTTCCCCCTTGGTATGTGACAGATGACACTGCCCATCAGCATAATAGGTGTACTGATTGCGAATGTCCAGCGAGATTCGCTTCATTATCAGCCTGCAGGTGGTGAAGGGGGGCGGGCCACTCGGCCCGCCCCCCTTCGAGTTCGTCAGGTGAGGTGACTCACGCAGCCGGGTAGCACTGGATGGTGAGGCCACCCAGCGGGTTGGTCATCTTGCCGTCCTTGAGGATGTACGGCCAGAAGCAGTTGCGGTTCTTCGACGGGCCAGGCTGGCCCTTCGAGAACGTCGTCGGGGCGATCAGGCCGCCCAGCGTCTCGTCCTTGATGGTGTACATGTTCGCCAGCGTGTCGCTCGCGGTCGGCTCGTCGACGAGCGACGCATTGGCCTTGGCGAACAACTGCAACACGCTCCACAGAGCGGTGGAGCTCGGGTCGTTGATGCCGTCATCGGTGACGCCGCTGGCCTTCATCGCATCGAGGTACTCGGTGACGAGCGGGTCGTCGACGAACCACGGGAATCCGTTGAGACCACCGGCGAGGGTGATGCCCTTGGTCAGCAGCAACGGACCGGACACCGAACCTGCGGACGCGCCCCAGATGCCCGTGTAGCCCTGATCGGTGCACGAGGCAACGAGGCCAGTGGCCAGCGAGCGACCGCCGCTGATCTGGATGAAGTCGACGCCATCGGCAATCCACTTGATGCACTCAGCCGAGTAGTCGGTCGCGGTCGAGCTGACCTTGGTGGTGCCGCCGACCTCGAGGCCCTCAGCCTTCGTGGTGGCTTCGAACACGGGGCCAGCCTGCGAGCAGGCCTCGACCTCGGCACACGCGGCAACAGCCAACTTGGTGGCGCCGGCTGCCTTGGCACCCAGCACCTGCTCATCGACCACGGCACCGAACGTGGTGGTGATCGGGAACACAGTGTCAGCAGCGCACGGGATCGGAGCCGGCTTCGGGCCGCACTCGACCTTGAACGCCGCGATGCCGCCGCCCCACAGGGCCGGGCTGTAGCCGACACCCATGATCGGGATACCGGACGCGATCAGCGCCTCGGCCTGGCTGGCTTCGGTGCTGCTCGAGTTCGACAGGAACAGCACCGGCTTCTTGGCCAGGATTTCAGTGGTCTGCGAAGCAGCCTTGGCCGGATCGCCGCCCGTATCACGAATGTCGAGCTCTACGGGGTGACCGTTGATACCGCCCTTGGCGTTGATGTAGGCGACCCACGCCTCGGCGACCTTGATGCCCTCGGGACGGCTGGTGACGCCCGTGGTGTCCATCGTGCCACCGATCAGGATCGACGACTTCGGCGGAAGGGTCGTCTCTGCCGGAGCAGCGTCGGTGGCGACCGGCGCGGCGGTCGTCGTCGATGCGGTCTTGTCATCGCTGCACGCGGCGAGGACTGAGGCGGCGACGACAACGCCCGCCACCAGTCGACGACGAATGGATTTAGTCGTAGAAATCAATATCTTCCCCCTTGTGAGTAGCGGCCAACTGCCGCTGCCGAACATATTAGGTGTACTCATTCAGCTCTGTCCAGCGATTCCTCACCATGGTCAGGGCTGCTCCAGCAAGATAGGGACACCGAATAACGATCGATAGCCCACATCGTCATCATCGTGCGCACGCACGCCGCCATCAAACGATGCCGGCACTGTGCAGTCTCGCGATCTGCTCCTGGTTGAGGCCGAGTTCGGCGAGCACTTCGTCCGTGTGCTCGCCCAGCAGTGGCGCCGGGTGCTCGATCGCGAACGGTTGCCCTTTCACGGGGGCTGCCCAGCCGACGCTGGTGAACGGCCCGGCGTGCGGGTGCACCGATTCGTGGATGATGCCGCGCGACTTCAGATGCGGATCGTCGCGCAGGTCGGCGACCTGGTTGGCCGGCCCGAGCGCAATGTCGGCCTCCAGCGCCAGCGCGGTCCACTGGGCCTGTGTGCGCGTGTGGAAGATCTCCTGCAACACGTGCGCCAGGCTGTCGCCGCCGACACCAGAACCAAAATCGACCGGGGCACTCTCGTCGTTGCTGGACAGCAGATCGTCGCGACCGACCGCCCGGCAGAAGTTGCCCCAGAACTTCGACTCGATCGCGCAGAACAACATGAACTTGTTGTCGCTCGTCTCGTAGAAGTGGTACTTCGCACTGGGACCGTTCTGCGGCATGCCACGCCGATCGGTGAGCCGGGCAGCGTTCCACTCGTACGTCGCGTGGAACCACTGCGTCGCCAGCACGGCGTCCGAACCGGCACCGTCGATGTATGCGCCTTCACCGGTGCGATCGCGCTGGATCAATGCAGCCACCGCGGTGAGGGCCGTATTGGTCGCCGCGACAGTGGTGCCGTCGCTCATGCCACCGAGTTCCTTCGCCAGACCGTCGTCGCCCATCCCCAGCGACACACCTCCACCGAGCGCGCCCATCATCTGTCCGTGGGTCGGGATCTCGGCGTACGGGCCTGTGGCGCCGAACCCGCTGCACTGGGCGTAGACGATGTCGGGCTTGACGGCCCGTTGCTGCTCGTAGCCGATCCCCAGTCGCGTGCAGGCGTCGCCGGCGAAACCGTCGATGAAGATGTCTGCCGTGCGGATCAGGTCGAAGAAGATCGCCTTGCCCTCGTCGGAACGCAGGTTCAGCGTCATCGACCGCTTGTTGCGGTTGACATACATGTGCGCCGGACTGTGGTGCGGTGTGATCTGACCGAGGAAGTCGCGCAGGTAGTCACCGACCCCCGGTGCCTCCACCTTGATCACTGTCGCACCCAGATCGCCAAGTAGTCGGCTGGTCTGGTCGCCGTTGAACAACACCGCGCACTCCACGACGCGCACACCTTCGAGCAGTTTGATCATCGCGTTCCTCCTAGGGCTTGTTGGTGTTGCCGGCGTCGACGGGCAGCGCCACGCCGGTGACCCACTGGGCTTGATCGGACATCAGCCACACGACCGCGTTGGAGACGTCCTCGGGCTGGATGACGTCGATCGGCAGCATGTTCGCCGCGCCCATCAAGAACAGCGGCTCCTTCTCCACCATCTCTGCCACGACCGGCTGCATGCCCATGAACGTGGCAACGCCGGTGGGGTGCACCGTGTTGACGCGAATGCTGTGTTTCGCCAGTTCGTTGGCGAGCGACCGCATCAGGCCGACGACCGCGTGCTTGGCTGCGGCGTAGTGCGCCCACGGGGCTTGGCCACGGATTCCAGCAGCGGAGCTGGTGATCACGATCGAGCCACCTCGCCCGTTGGCGATCATCGAGGGCACCACTGCCTTGCACGTGTTCCACGCGCCGCGCATGGAGGTATCGACGATCGCGTCGTACTCATCGTCCTCGATGTCGAGGAACGGGGTCGGCTTCCAGATCCCGGCGTTGGCCGACACGACGTCGACCGAGCCGAACTTGGCCAGACCCTTGTCGACGATCGCCTGCACGGCCGCCCGGTCGCGCACATCGGCGATACCGAACACGACCTGCCCACCTGCGGCTTCGACGAGGCGGGCGGTCTCCTCCAGCTCCTCGTACGTGGCCATCGGCGCCTGCGTCTGCGGAATCGGTGCGCAGATGTCGCACAGGATCAGGTTGGCCCCCTCCTGCGCCATCCGCACTGCGTGCGTGCGACCTTGGCCATGGCCGGCGCCGGTGACGAAACCGACCTTGCCTTCGAGTAGCTGCATGATGAACTCCGTGTTCGTGATGGGTTGGGCGAAGAGGGGGTGACGGTGTCAGCGAACGAGCCGCTGCTCGCGGAAGGCGTCGATCGATTCGGGCGACAGACCCGCCTCGAGCAGGATCTCGGTGGTGTGTGCTCCGAGCTCAGGTGCAAGTCGGTACGCAGGCATCTGCGCGGAGGTCATCCGCAGCAACTGATCGATGCCGCGCACCTTCACGTCGCGCGAGTGATCCACCTCGGCGGCTCGACGCGTGCGCTGGTTCTCGGGGTCGCGCAGGAACGTCGCTGTCTGCCGCTCGGTCTTCGGTGCTACCGCAGGAACACCGGCAGCCGTCAGCTCGGCCACCCAGTCGGCAGTGCCGCGGGCCTCGAAGAGTGCGCCGAGTGCATCGCCGAGGTCGTCGCTGTCGATGTCGGTCAACTCAGCACCGGTCCACTCCGCGGGCAACCGGTTGCCCAGTGCAGCGCGCAACGCCGCCGCATCGCGCGGCATCTGCGCGGAGAGGCACAGCCAGCCGTCAGCAGTGGGGTACAGCCGCTCGAGCGCGGAGAAGCCGTACTGCAACGGGTCGAGCCGCTCGGCGCCCAGCACCTCGCCGTCGGCGCGGCGGACGATGTGCGAGATGCCATCGAGCGCCGCGTTGATCTGGGGACTCTCGACATACTGGCCCTTGCCGGTCTGCTGGCGGTGCAGCAGGCCCATCAGGGTCGCGATCGCACCCACCAACCCGCCGCCCGGGTCTTCGTTGCCGGTGGGGTACATCGGTGGGTTGAAGCGACCGGCCACCTCGAAGCAACCACCGACGAAGCCCGACATGTTCGGGGCGAAGCTCTGCCGCAGGTGGTCGGGCCCGGAGGAACCCCAGCCGGGTGAGTACACGTACACGACAGCGGGGTTCAGCGCCGCCGCCTGCTCATAACCCACACCCAACCGCTCGGCCGCTCCCGGCCGCATGTTGTGGTGAATCACGTCGGCGTTGGCAATCAGATGCTGGCGAACACCGGCCAGTGCGTCGGCCTTCATGTCGGCGGCGATCGAGCGCTTCCCCGCCTGTGCCGAGCGAAAGACGACCGCCAGCCCACGGAGCGGATCGCCCGCCAGGGGTTCCAGCTTCACCACGTCGGCACCGAGGTCGGCCATCAGGCGCGGCGCGTACGGCCCGGCGTAGTAGGCGCCGAGGTCGAGGATGCGCACGCCGGCCAGGGGTGCGACGTCGGCACCACCGGTCGGGGCGGGGCGCGCCATGGGCGTCCAATCGGCCACGAGGGCGGTGCCACCCTCGCCGACCCGGGGGGCAGGCCGGGGGGCGACATGCGGTGACGCCGCGAAGCGGATCGGCGGAGCGACCTGCTGCAACGCGCCCAACACCGGGTCGTCGACCTGGACCACCATGCCGTTGTGCAGCACCTGCGGCTGGTCGAACGACTGGCACCGTCGAAGGTGCTCGACCGCGCAGACGTCGGCCGCGCCCAGCAGCGCCAGCCACTCGTGGCGCGGGCGTTGGAGGAACAGCGCGGGAATCTCCTCCGCGACGATCAGCGCCTGCTCGGGCGTCAACGGCACACCCATCTCGTGCGCGGTCTCTCCAGCGGGGATTCGATCGGTGAGATCGAGCACCTTCATCAGTCGGCCGAACGCGCCGACCGCCCCGGTGTGGACACCGAGGTATTCCTCGTCTGCACAGAGGAACGTGCGGGTGACCAGACGGTTCGCGCCCGGCACGTGCATCCCTTGGCCCGAGTCGGTGTCGCCCCAGAGCATCATCAAGTACGCGAGCGCGCCGTCATAGAGCGAGGTCTCGACGTGTCGGCCAATACCGTCGATGTTGCGGCGGTAGAGCGCTGCGAGGACGCCGGCCGCACCGAGATACGACGCGCCGGCGGAAGCGAACGGCATGCCCTCGAAGATCGGCGCGGGACGGTAGCCGGGCTGCTCGGCCATCGTGCCGACCAACGCATGGACGAGAGCCTCCTGGCCTGGCACATCGCGCCACGGGCCGTCGACGCCGAAGCCACTGATCGAGCACGACACGACGTGCGGCGCGCGTGCACGGATCGCCGCTTCGCCAAGACCCAGTCGCTCGGCGACGCCCGGGCGCCAGCTCTCCACGACCACATCTGCTCGCGAGATGAGGTCCAACACCTGCTCGACGCCCGCTTCGCTGTGCAGGTCGACGGTGAGGCTGCGCTTGTTACGCAGGTTGACTGCGTAGTCGATCGCAAGTTGCTCGCGCGACGGGTGGCCGCCGGGCGGCTCAACCCACACGACATCCGCGCCGTAGTCGGCCAACATGCGCGTCATTCGCGGGCCAGCAGTCCCTCTGCTGCAATCCACCACGCGCAGCCCTGCGAGCGGTCCGGTCATGGTCGACCCTCCTGGTGAGATCTTCTGCATGTCATGAAAGTGGTGGCGCGCTGATCGTGCCCGCGTCCACGAGCGCTTCGACTGCGGCACCGTCGAGACCCCATCCGGCCAACGTGTCGGCCAACGGCACGGCACATTCGGCCCACGGGCGGATAGCCGCCGGTGTCGCACTAAAGCGCGGAACTGGCGCAGTCTGCATCGCGCCCTCGTACTCCACGAAGGTGCCGCGAGAGACGTTGTGCGGGTGTTCCCACGACTCCCTCATCGACAGCACCGGAGCGAAGCAGGCGTCGAAGCCATCCATGATTGCGACCCACTCGTCGCGGGTCTTGGTGAGGAACACCCGCGTGAAGGCACGACGGATGTCGTCGAACCGGCTCTCGTCGAACTGCCCGGGCAAGTCGGCCTCGGTCAGACCCATCCGCGAGATGAGCGTGACGTAGAACTTGGGCTCGAGCGCGCCGACTGCGACGTGCTGGCCATCCGCGGTCTCGTAGAGGGCGTAGTAGGGCGTGCCACCGTCGGTGAGGTTCGACCCAGGAGTATCGCTCCAGTCGCCCAACGACAGACCGGCCTGCAGCACGGACGACAGCACCGCGGCGCTGTCGAGCATGGAGCAGTCGATGACCTGCCCGCGACCCGTGGTGCCAACTGCGTGCAGCGCAGTGGTGATGCCGAACGCGAGCAACATGCCGCCCGCCCAGTCGCCCAGGTAGTTCACCGGCAGCACCGGTGGTCCGCCCTTGGAACCGACCGTGTGCAGCGTGCCCGAGATGGCCGAGTAGTTGATGTCGTGTCCGGCCTTCATCGCCCAGTCGCCGTCTTGACCCCACCCGGTCATGCGCGCATAGACAAGCCGAGGGTTGTTCGCGAGGCACTCGTCTGGGCCGACGCCCATCCGTTCGACGACGCCCGGGCGGAACCCTTCGATGAACACGTCGGCGCGACTGATCAGTTCGCGCAACACCTGCACCCCATCGGGGCGACTGAGATCGATCGAGACCGCACGCTTGCCACGGTCCAACGGCTGGCCACGGGTGAGGCCCACCGTTGCACCGACCGAGGCCCCGGCCGCGGGGCGACCGATACGCAACACTTCGGCCCCGTGGTCGGCGAGGAACATCGAGCCGAACGAGCCCGGGGGCCCGCCCATCTCAATTACCTTTACGCCGTGCAACGCACTGTGCGACAACACCGTCACCCCGGGAGCAACGACTTGTTGATGGTGAAGCCGAACAGTTCCTCTGCATTGCGATAGGTGATCGCGTCGATTTCGTCCTGCGGCACACCGGCGAACAGGTCGGTACACGCCTGCTGCGTATTGGGGAACGGCGTGTCGGCGTGCGGGTAGTCCGACTCCCACAGAATGCGATCCATTGCGAAGTCGTGGCGATACTTCAACCCCACCGGCTCCTCGATCATGCAGAACCACATGTTCCGGCGGGCGACCTCGGACGGCATGATGTGCGCATCGGGGATGTGGGTCCAGCCCTGGTGGCGCAGCCACTGACGGTCGGCACGCTCCAGCGCGGCGGTGATCCAGCCGATACCGCCTTCCGACCACACCAGCTTGATGCCGGGGAACTTGCGCGGCACCGGGCTCACCATCATGCTCACCGATGAGCGGGCGGCACCGGCGAACGCGGCAGCGATCTCGACCATCGGGATCGTGCCGGCCAGCGACACCTGCGCGGACGCCCCACCGATGTGCATGCAGATCGGCAGACCGGCCGCCTCGCACAGCTCGAACAACGGGTACCAGTACTCGGTGTGATACCCGGGCAGACCGAGGTTGGAGGGATCCTCCATCCAGCACAGCGCCTTCGAGCCACGATCGATCATCCGCTCGGTCTCCGCGACTGCGAGGGCGACGTCCCACACCGGTGCGATGTGCATCGGCACGAAGACATCAGGCTTGGCCGCGCACCACTCGTCGATCATGTAGTCGTTCCACGCACGCACGCAGGTGACGGCCAACTCCTTGTCGGCGAACGTCTCGAACTTGCGACCGGCGAACCCGGGCAATGTCGGGAACGACACGCTGGCGAGAATGCCGTTGCTGATGAGATCCTTGGCGCGTTCGTGCGGGTCGTAGCAGCCCTTGCGCATCTCATCGAAACGCACGGGCTCGGCGCCCCAGGTCTCGTACGGGCGGCCGGCGACGGCGTTGAGGCCCATCGTCGTTTCTTGGCCGCCCTCCCACACCCAGATCTGGCGGCCGTCGGCCTCCACCACGTGCGGCACGCGGTCCTTCAGCTTCTGCGGAACGCGGTCGACCCACACCCCGGCCGACTCGATGATGTGATCGTCGACGCTGAACAGACTGAACATGGTGTTCCCTTCGAGAACGCTGGCCGTTTCCCCCGAAACAGCACGATGATTGCACCGCAACAATGCAAACGGTAGTGGACTACTATTCGTGTGTCAACATACACTTCGACGAGTATCCGCAGGACCGCAGAAGGGAGCCCGATGCTTGCGAACACCGCACGACGCACACCGGCCGAGCAGGGATTGCGCGAACGCAAGAAGGAACGCACGAAGTCGGCGATGATCGATGCCGCACTCGAACTGTTCGCTGAGCGGGGCTACGACAACGTCACTGTGCAGGACATCGCCGACGCCGCACAGGTGTCGGCCACCACGTTCTTCCGCTACTTCCCCACCAAGGAGGACGTGCTGTTCACGGTGGGGCCCGCCTTCGCGCCGTTGCTCGAAGCCGCCGTCGACGCGGCACCGCCCGAACTCGACGACCTGGAGGTCTTCCACCTCACCGCCCGCCAAGTGCTCGCCGAACGCTTCAACCTCGACCACGTGCGCAAGCGCTACCGCGTGTCCGTCAGCACCCCCGAGTTACGGGGCCGCGTCTCCGACACGGGGCGCGTCTGGCGCGACGCCGTCTCTGTCGCGTTGCAGCGACGGCACGGACTCTCCTCACCGACACGCGAGATCGAGCTCACCGTGCGCATCGGCAACGCCGTGCTGAACGCCGCGCTCGACGAATGGAGCGCCGACGCCTCGGGGATGTTCACCGAGGAGCACCTGCTCACCCTGCTCGACGAATGGTTCGCCGCCATGCGGGCCGCCAGCGGCCAGTGGTCAGCTGGGGACTGATCCCTCACAAGTCCGTCAGCGTGCCTCCGTCGACGGCCACGTCCGTACCCGTCACCCAACTGGCGCGCTCGGAGCACAGGAACACGATCATCGCGGCGACCTCCTCGGGTTCACCCACGCGGCCGGCGGCGATCGGCTGGCGCTCCATCATCCGCCGCTCGATGTCGTCCTCCGTCCGGCCCGTCGCCGCCGCGGCCGCGGCGTAACCACCCAGCACACTGGACGTGCGGGTCAGCCCGGGCAGTACGCAGTTCGTCAGCACGCCATCTCGTGAGTACGCCTGGGCCAGGTTGCGCGTGACATGCAACAGCGCGGCCTTCGCCGCGCCGTAGGGGCCGAAGCGCGGGTCGGCGTGGCGCGACATCGTCGACCCGACGTTCACCACCCGGCCCCAGCGCTGACCCACCATCAGCGGCATGCACTCCATCGTCAGCCGCAGCGCACTGGTGACATTGAGCGTGTACAGGTCGTGCCACTCGTCCTCGTCGAAGTCCTTCAGCGCGCTGCCACCGCCACCGGCGTTGTTGACCACGATGTCGACGCCGCCGAACGACGCGACCGCGGCGTCGCTCAGCGCCGCTGACGACTCGCGCTCCATCACGTCGGCACACACCGCAACCACCGAGGTCAGCTCGGCCAGCTCGTCGCGTACCTCGTTCAGCGGACCCTGCTCGCGAGCGCACAACACCAGTGACACACCCTCGGCGGCCAAGAGATGCGCCGTCGCCCGGCCAATACCCTTGCTCGCACCGGTGACGATGGCCCGGCGACCGTTGAGACCGAGATCCATCGCTCAGGCCCCGGGCTCGACGTTGGCCAGCGCGGTCGGCGCGGCATTCGTGGAGACCGCGCCCTCCGCCCGGATCGGATTGTGGATCAGCACGAACCGGTCGACGCCAGCGGCGCTCAGTTCGTCGAGCGCCATACTTTCCGCGATCCTGACGCCCTCGTGAACCAGCAATTCTTGATGGCACGCGGCCAGATTGCCCTGCGTCACTGACGATGACGTCGAGCCCCAGCACCAACTGTCCGTACCCACCATCGCCGGCCGGAACGACGCCAACCAGCGTGTCTCGCGCAGCCACACACCAGGGCTGCCGCGCAGGTAGCGCTTCGGTTCGGTGCGCAACAGGCGCCTCCAACCAGTGCGCAGGAAGATCGCGTCTCCCGGCTCGAACGAGGGCAACGACTGCCGCTCGATCGCGCCCAGCAGTTCCTCCAACGTGATCCGATGATCGCCGGCCAGCACCGCCCGACCATCGGCCGCAGCGGCGAGCGCCGGGCTCCCAGCTGGCGCGGACTCGAGCAGGTACGACAACACATCGATGACGTACCCGCGGGTGACCAACGGTGCGCCCCACTCAGTGGTGTCGAGATCGGTGACCCCGCCCGTGGCGAGTAGATCCTCGATCCGCCGACCGCCGTAATACACGCGGCCCACACCGACATGGGCGAGTCCGTTCACCTTGGAGCCGAGGTTGAAGCTGAGCGACACCACCTCCTCCAGCGTCGAGGCACGGTTGCGACCACTCGCTTCAGCAGCGAGGACCACCCCTTCGAAATCGGGGGATGGCTGGTACCCGTTCACCACGAGCTGCTGGGAGTACGCGCGCTCACCCCAACCCGGATATCCGACGTACAAGGTCTCGCCGAGGGAGAACGATCGAACCGGCCGGCTGAGATCGAGCAGCGAGAGTGCCCGCTGTGCGGTGTCGGGGCCAACTTCGTGATAGCTACCGAGCCGATCGCCGCGGCCATAGCGCGGCGTGTCCCACGCGCCGGCCTCGATCGCGTCGGCGTCCGGGACATCGTCCGTGAACCTCGTCAACTCGTGGTCAGTGATCAACACACCACACTCCCTCTGGGTACCCCGGCATCAGCGTAGGAGACACCGCGCTCAGGCCCAGTACGGGTCGCGGAGTTCGCGGCGCAACAGTTTCCCTGCGCCGGAGTACGGCAACTCGACACGGAACTCGTACGTCCGCGGGCACTTGAAGCGAGCAAGGCCTGCGTCGCAGTGTGCCCGCAGCGCCGCGACCAGATCATCGTCGCCGCGCACCCCGGCGACGGGCACGACCACCGCGATCACACGCTGCCCCCATTCGGCATCGGGGGCCCCAATCACCGCGACATCAGCGACATCAGAATGACGTGCGAGATGCTGTTCGATCTCGGCCGGGTAGACGTTCACACCACCGGACAGAATCATGTCCGTACGTCGATCGACGAGGAACAACCAACCGTCGGCATCGAGGTACCCCATGTCGCCGAACGTGCGGAACCCGTCAGCACCACGACTCGCGGCGGTCTTGTCGGGGTCACCGAGGTAACTGCTCTCGCTCACCCCCGGCAGACGCAGGTACACCATGCCGACCTCATCGGCCGGTAGCACCTCGCCGGCATCGTCGAGGATCCGCACTTCGGCACCATCGGACGACATGTGCCCCACACTGCCGCGATGCGCCAACCAATCATTCGGCCCAATCGATGTACCGAAGCCCTCACTCGCCGCGTAGTACTCGTAGAGCACCGGGCCGAACCAATCGAACATCGCCTGTTTGGTGTCGACCGGGCAGCCCGAACCGGCGTGCGTGACAGCACGCAATGACGACACGTCGTAACGATTGCGCACATCCTGCGGAAGTTGCAGCAAGCGGTGGAAGTGGATCGGTGCCATCTGCACATGTGTGACTCGGTGCTCCTCGATCAACTGCAGCACACGTTCACCGTCCCACCGGTCGAGCAGCACGACGGATTGGCCCCAGTTGAGCGCCTGCAGTCCTTGAGAACCAGGCGCTCCGTGGTACAGCGGCCCGCACACCAGCGAGACGCCACCGACCGACATCCCTCGGCGGGCGAACATCGGCCGCCCGCCGCGGGCAGCGAGTTCCGGGGTCACCCCTGGCGTCGCCGGCCAGAGCACACCTTTGGGCCGACCCGTGGTGCCCGACGTGTAGAGCATCGCGTTGGCGTTCACTCGCTCGTCGGGGGCGCCCGAACCACCGGCCGCAAGGAAGTCGGCATACGGCACGTAGCCATCGGCGACATCCAGCGCAACCCTCGTGCCCTCGAACCCGATGGAGGTGAGCGCGACATCGGCCACCTCCTTGAGCGACGAGCCGACGGCGATCACCTTCGACGACGAGTTGTCCACGATGTAGGCGATCTCATCGGACACCGAGTGGAAGTTGAGCGGAACCGCGTGCACGCCGATCTGTGAGCAACCCAACACCCAGTCGAAATAGCGGACCGAGTTGGTGACGAGAATCGCCGAGCGGTCGTCGAGCACCAGACCTGCCCGCCGCAACGTATTCGACACTGCGTTTGCCCGTGCCGCCAGTGCACCGCGCGTGGTGCGGGTTCCGTCGACATCGATCACCGCGACGGCTTCCGGGTCGGCGGCGGCGAACTGCCAGAAACCGAAGCACTCCTGGTCGTCATTCATCCGGCCGAGACTACGCACCACGTGCGCAGCGTCCATCTGCGCCCGCGGGTCGATCACGTGGTCTGCGATGCTTGTCTTCGGGGAAAGTGAGGGTGCAATGGAATTTGCATGGACCGAGGAAGAGACCGCGTACCGCGAGCAGGTGCGAACGTTGGTCGACGACCGCTATCCCGGGTGGCGGGACAAGCCCGTGCACCACTCCTTCGCTCGCAGCGAACGTAACCAAGTCACTGAACTCACTCACGAACTCCGCGATCGCAAGTTGCTGACGGCGCACTGGCCAGCCGAGTACGGCGGCGCCGATCAGTCCGCCTGGATGCACATCATCCTCGGCGAGGAGATGTGGTCGGTCGGCGAGCCCCGTGGCCCTCAGTACATGAGCGTCAACTGGATCGGCCCGGCGATCATGGCCAACGGCACCGAGGAGCAGAAGCAGGAGCACCTGGGGCGCATCTCCGACGGTGAAGCATTCTGGTGCCAAGGCTTCTCCGAACCCGACTCCGGTTCCGATCTCGCCTCGCTGAAGTGCCGCGCCGTCCCCGACGGTGACGAGTACATCGTCAACGGACAGAAGATCTGGACCTCGCACACACAGCTCGCCGAATGGTGCTTCCTCCTCGTGCGCACCGACCCGGATGCTGAACCGCACAAGGGCATTTCCGTGCTGCTCGTCTCGATGGACACACCCGGTATCGAGGTTCGCTCGATCGCGAACGTCGCTGGTGAGTCGTCGTTCGCCGAGGTGTTCTTCACCGACGTGCGAGTGCCGGCCGCGAATCGCCTCGGCCCCGAGAACGGCGGCTGGGACATCGTTCGTGCCGCGCTGACCTACGAGCGAGTGGGCGCGCCGCGGTGGCACCGCGGCAGCGTGGTGCTCGATGCGCTGGTGGTGTGGGCCAAGGAGCACGACCGGTTCGACGACCCGATTGTGCAGAGCCGACTCGGCGAGGCGAAAGCCGCAATCGAGGCCGCTCGGATGCTCGCCTACCGGGTGGTCGACGAACGTGCCCACAAGGTGCCGCCCAGCCCGAATGCCTACGTCGCTCGTGTCTCGATGGTGCGTGCGGAGAAGCAAGTCGCCGAGTTGGCACTGTGGTTGATGGGCGAGCAGGGCATCGACGGCGAGTCGCTGGCCGGCCACACGTTCTATCCCACGCTCACCGCCGGAGTCGCCGGCGGCACCTACGAGGTGCAGTTGAACCTCGTCGCTGGCCTCGTCCTTCAACTCCCCAGGCGCTGACACCATGGACTTCACACTCGATCAAGACCAGCAGGGGATCGTCGACGCTGTCACCACCATCCTCACCCGCCACGCCGGCACCGAGCGCGCCCGGGCGGTGGGTGCCGCCGGCCACGACGACACCCTGCTGAGCACACTCGCCGACGCGGGGTTCCTCGACCTCGCGGCCGACCCGGCCATCGGCCCACTCGGTGCCGTACTGGTGGCCGAGTTGGCATCGCGGCACCACGCACGGGCGAACGTCGCCATCCGCGCGCTCGTCGGGCCAATGCTGCTCGGCGACGAGACACCAGCGCGGCTGGCAGTGATGGACGCCTCGCGGCCCGGACCCGTCCGCTTCGGGCAACACGCCGACGTCGCACTTATCCTCGACGGCGACGAGGCTCATCTGGCCAGGATCACTGATGCCACACCCATCGACAGCCCCTACGGGTACCCCTTCGCCCACATCGAGACCTCGCGGACCCGTTCGCTCGGACCCGGTTCGGGCGCCACCCTTGCCAACTGGTGGCGGGTCGCGTTGGCTGCCGAGATCTCCGGAGCGCTCGACGGCGCCATCGCGCACACCGTTGCGTACCTCCGCGACCGGCAACAGTTCAAGAAGCCACTTGGCTCCTTGCAGGCGTTGCAGCACCGACTGGCTGAGGCGTACGTGACTGCCGAAGGCGCGCGCTGGCTCGCCCGGCGAGCTGCGTTCGAGGGCGCCCCTGCCGAGTCCGCCGCCGCAGCTGCCGCGTATGCGGCACAGGCGGCACAACTCATTGGCACCGACATGCACCAACTCAGCGGAGCGATCGGGTTCACCATCGAGTTCGATCTGCAGCTGTGGACCAGTCGCCTGCACGCGCTGCGCGTCGAGTTCGGCGGCGTCACCGCACACCAGTTGGCCACCACGCGCGCTCAGTGGCCGTCGTGAGTGACAGCAGCCCAACGACACTGCGGAACTCGACGGTGCTCGTCACGGGCGCGTCGGGTCTGTTCGGGTCGGCGCTCGCGCTCGCCCTTGCGGCAGACAACGAAGTCATCGCTGCCGCCCGATTCGGCGATGCCGACACCCGCCGACGGCTCGAGGACGCCGGAGCGACCACGGTCGCATTCGACCTCGCCAACCCGGACCAGAGTGCACTGCCCAAATCCGTCGACATCGTCTTCCACTGCGGCGCAGCCGTGCCCGGCAAGAACACACAGGCCGAGATGTTCGAGATCAATACGCAGGCCAGCGGGCGCCTCATCAGTCGCTATCGCGAGTGCAGGGCGTTCGTACACTGCAGCACGGCCGGCGTGTATGCCCGCAAGACAGAGGGGTCGTACACGGAGACGGATCTCGTCGGTGTCGATCGCCATCCGAGCCCCGACTATCCGCTGTCCAAGATTGCTGGCGAACAGTTGGTGCGGTTCCTCTCCATCGAGTTCGGGGTGCCGGCAGTGATTCTGCGGATCTTCGCGCTGTACGGGCCTGGCGGCGGATTCCCGACGCAGCTGATGCAGAAGGTCGCGGCCGGCGAATCGGTGCCGTTGCCGCCACTGCGGCCGATCCTGCAGAACCCGATGTTCGAGACCGATTTCGTCGAGAAGGCGATCGCCGCCTCATCGATCGCCAGCGTGCCGCCGATCACGATCAACTTCGCCGGTGTCGAGCAGGTGTCGGTCGAGGAGTACACGCAGCTGGCGGGCGAGCTGCTCGGCCGACCGACGACGTACGTCGATGTGCCCGTGGGTTACTCACCGTCACCGGCCGACACCACGGCGATGGTGGCCGCGATCGGACCCACTCGCGTCACCACGAGCGAGGGTGTCCGGCGCGTGGTCGAGACGTTGCAGCAGTCGCTCCCCCAGGAAGATCACCCACCAACATGACCACCCTCGAACCCGGCGGCGTCGCCGTCGTCACCGGCGGCGCGAGCGGCATCGGATTGGCACTCGGCCGTGCCTTTGCCGCACGCGGGATGCACGTCGTACTGGCGGACATCGAAGCCGGGCCGCTCGAACGGGCGGCCGCCGAACTCGGTGCCACTGGCAGCATCACCGACGTCTCGCGGCGCGCCGACGTCGACCGCCTGGCAGCGCTGACGTTGGAGCAGTTCGGCCGGGTCGACGTCGTGTGCAACAACGCCGGCGTCTCGATCGGGTCGCTGCCGACATGGCAGTACGACCAACGCGACTGGGAGTGGGTCCTCGGAGTCAACCTGATGGGCGTGATCCATGGCGTCGCCGCATTCGTGCCGCACCTCGTCAGTCAAGGATTCGGGCATGTGGTCAACACCTCGTCCGCCGCCGGTCTGGCGGTAATCCCTGGCCTCTCCCCCTACACGGTGGCCAAGCACGGCGTCACGGCGTTGTCCGAGGCACTGCTGCTCGAACTGCAGCAACAGGGTGTCGACGTCGGGGTCACGATCGTCAGTCCGGGCATGGTCCACACGGCAATCCGAGGTGCCGAGCGAAACCGCCCGTCCGACCTCGTCGTCGAGCGTGACGCCAGCGCCAAGCCGTCGGCGTTCCCCGACGTCCCCGATATGCAAGACCCGAACGACCTCGCAGCCGATGTGCTTGCGGCGATCGAGGCCAACCAACTGCACGTGGCGTTCGTGGGTGCGGAACCGATGATGCAGGAGCGCATCTCCCGACTGAACGCCTCACGGGGCGAAGGAGATCCACTGCCATGACGCCGCTGCTACGCCACGCCGACCTCTATCACACAGGCATCGTCGTCGATGACGTGGATGCCGCGAAGGCCGAGTACTCCGACCTCATGGGCGTCACCTGGGGCCCCGAGGGCGAAGTCGACGTGTCCGTATGGCTGCCCGACGGCATGCGGATGATGTCGTTCAAGTACGCATACACCGCAGAAGGGCCGCATCGCCTCGAGCTCGTCCGGCCGACGGCCGGCACGTTGTGGACGGTCACCGGCCCGGGGCACGCCCACCACATCGGCTACTGGTGCGACGATGTCCCGGCGATGTCGGCCGCGATGTCGGCTCGCGGCATTCCGCTGGCGGCGAAGGTCGGCGTCGAATCGGCAGACGAAGACGCCTCGATCGTGTTGCACCGGACAGCGTCCGGGCTCTACGTCGAGCTCGTCAGCTCGGCGGCCCGCATCATGATGTTCGGTGAGAACGGCTGAGTGTCAGCCTGCGGCGTCGAGTAGCGCCCGCACGCCAGGCTGACTGATCTTCATCGACGGGGTCCGCGGTAGCTGGTCGACGATCAGGAACTTCACCGGGACCTGGTAGGCGGTCAGCTGCGTGTGCGCCCACGCGGCGAGTTCATCGCTGGTCAGCGTGGCGCCGTCGCGCAACTCAACGCCGGCAACGGGCACCTGCCCCAAACGTTCGTCGGGGACAGCGATCACACAGGCATCGGCCACCGCCGGGTGGCGGCACAGCGTGGCGGCGACCGCGTTCGTGGCCACCTTGAAGCCGCCGCGGATCAGCACGTCGTCCACGCGGCCCGCGATCCACAGGAAGCCGTCATCGTCCATGTGCGCGAGGTCGGTGGTGCGGATCCAGCCGTCCTGACCGAACTGCACACTGCGTGTCTCCAACAACCCGGTCTCGCCATTCGCCAACGGGGCGCCGGACTGCTGGTCGACGACCCGGATCTCGACACCCGCGTTGGCGCGGCCCACGCTGCCCCGCTTGCCGGTGCCGAACTTGCGCCAATCGCCGATCGTCCAGCCGGCGACTCCGCCGAACTCGGTGGCGCCGTAGATCACGAGCGCAGGTATGCCGAAGTGCTGCTCCCACTCATCCTTCAGCTCGGGGGCGAGTGGGGCGGTGCCCGCGAACAGCGCCACCACCCCGTCCAACGCTTCGCGCGGCAGGTTGGCGTCGAGCACCATGCGAATGGCGGTGGGCACGAGCGAGATGGCCCGAGGTCGGTGTTCGGCCACCAGCGCGGCCCAGCTCGCTACCGAGAACCGCTCGAGCAGCGACACCCGCCGCCCCGCCACCATGTTGGTGATCAGACCGCGAAGGCCACCGGTGTGCACCATCGGATTCCAGATGATGGCGACGCCCGAGGCCAGGCTGGGCACGCTGAGATCGGCCGTGGCGCTGTACTTGCTGGTGCTCACCAACTCGTAACCGAGGGCGTCGTAGTGCAGGTCGACGCGCTTGGGTGTGCCCGTGGTGCCACTGGTCAGCATCTGCACGGCCACACCCGGGCGAGTCGTGGGCGCATCGCCGCGACGCTCGCCCGCAGCAACGATGACCTCGGCGGGCTGCTCGTCGTCCACGAGACGCAGCCCCAGTGAGCCGGCGGCGGCAACTGCCTCGCGGAGCTGCGGCGTCCAGTCCTGGTCGGCTGCCACCACCACCGGCAGCGCAAGGCGGACGAGTTCCTCGGCGAGGGTTGCCGGTGGCACCACCGAGCTGAGCGTCACGAGGCAGCGTTCCGTCCCGAGCACGCCGATGACCGCTCGGGCGATCTCGGGCCGGTTGCGGATCACCACACCGATCATCGAACCCGACCCCCACCCGAACGGAGCGAGCGCTGCGTCGAGTGCGCTCATCCCGGACGTGAAGAACGACCACGGCCGCCATGATCCTTCGAACTGCAACGCCGGCGCCGACGGATCAAGGGCGACGATGTCGCGGAGCCGGCCAGCGATGTCGAGACCCTGGGGTGAAACACGGTCGGATGGAGCGACAGCCATATGGCTAACGTACGCGGCATCCGGAGCCGACCCGCGGTGCAGCGTCCAACTGCGTGACTCGCCCGCCACCCATAGGTTCTGGAACATATCGAACAACGTCCCGACCGATTGCTCGGTCGGAGGCACAGAAGGGGACAACCATGGGAACTCTGGACGGCCGCGTGGCCATCATCACTGGCGCAGGCCGCGGCATTGGCCGCGAGCATGCATTGCTGTTCGCCGCGGAAGGGGCCCGCGTCGTCGTCAACGATCTCGGCGGATCGCCCGACGGGACGGGTGCCGATCTGTCGCCGGCGCAGAGCGTCGTCAACGAGATCATCGCCGCTGGCGGCGAGGCTGTCGCCAACTATGACGACGTCGCCGACTGGGACGGTTCACAGCGTCTTGTGAACACGGCAATCGAGACGTTCGGCGACCTGCACGTGTTGGTCAACAACGCCGGCATCCTGCGCGACCGTGTCGTCGTGAACATGACCGAGCAGGAATGGGACAGCGTCATCAAGGTGCACCTCCGCGGTCACTTCCTGCCCACCAAGTGGGCCGCCAGCTACTGGCGCGAGCAGGCCAAGAGCGGCGTCACGGTGAACGCCTCGATCATCAACACGACGTCCACCTCTGGGCTGATGAGCAACCCGGGGCAGACGAACTACGGCGCCGCCAAGTCGGGGATCGCCACGTTCACCGAGATTTGCCAGAAGGAACTCACCCGCTACGGCGTGCGCTGCAACGCGATCGCTCCGGCGGCGCGTACGCGCCTCACCGCCACCATCCCGGGAAGCGAAGAGCGCGAAGCCGAGCGTGAAACTCAGGCCGAGGAGTTGGGCTTCGACAAGTTCGACCCAGCGAACATCTCCCCGATGGTCGCGTACCTGGCCACGGAGAACTGCCCGATCGCCGGCAAGGTGTTCTTCGTGTACGGCGGCGCCATCCACCTGTTCCAGCCGTGGACGATCATCGACTCGATCGAGGCCGACCACAGATGGACAGTCGCCGAGTTGCAGCAGGCCGCCGACAAGTGGGGCGCGGTCACGTTCGACCAGTCGATCCCCCTCTGATACTCGCTCAGTCGTCGACGAGGGAGATCGCGCCTTCCGGGCAGTTGACAACTGCTGCTCGGGCCTCGGCGAACGAGCCCTCGTCGACGGTTGACCTCAACAGCACACTGTGTCCTTGTTCGTCGCTGTCGAACAGCGAAGCGGCAAGTGAATAGCACCGTCCATGGCCGGTGCAGGCATCAGTATCGATGATCAGCTTCATGAGTGCACAGTAGGCCGCGACTCGCTTGGACAGCGCACGACCGGTGCCGTCAGCGGGAAAGGACGACTTGTCCCAGGCGGCGTCGGTGCCAAGCAGTGGAGCCGAACAGTCCCTCGTCGAGCTTGGTGCGCTTCAGGTACAGGTGGGCATCGTGCTCCCACGTGAACCCGATCCCACCGTGCACCTGGACGGCGAGCTGACAGGCGTCGGCGCACGCCGGGCCGGCGAACGACTTCGCCACAGCGGCGCCTTCTGCCACATCGGCTGACGGGTCGTCGAGCGCGTTGATGCCGAAGGCAACCGCGGCGCGACTGGCCTCGACGGCGATCAGCATGTTGGCGCAGTGGTGTTTCACAGCCTGGAACGAGCCGATCGGGCGGCCGAACTGCTGACGCTCGACTGCATAACGGCTGGACGTGAACATCATCTGCTCGGCGGCGCCGACCGCGTCGATGCACACGGCGACGGCACCGGCGGCAGCCACACGGGTGTGCAGCGCAGCCCCGGTGCCGGGTTCGACCAGGAGTGCTGCGTCGCTGATCGTGACGTCGGTGAACGTGACTCGTGCCAAGCGACGGGTCTGATCGACCGTCGGTTCCACCTGAACGGTGACCCCGGGTGCCCCTCGCTCGACCATCACGTAGGTGACTGCGTTGTTCGCATCGCGAGCCGCCACCACGATGGCATCCGCGATATGCGCATCCGGCACGAAGCGTGCCGAGCCATTGAGCCGCATCCCGGCGGCGCTCGTGCTGAGCACCGCACCGAGTTCACTGGCGACGACCGACCCTGTCGGGCCCTGGGCCGCAACGGTGAGGATTCGCTCACCCGCAGCGACGGCCGGGAGCCACTCAGAGCGCAAGGCGTCCGAGGTGCCGCCGACGAGTGCTTCCACAGCGAGTACCGCCGACGACAGCAGCGGCAGTGGCGCAACGCGGCGACCGACCTCGTGCAAAATGATGGACATCTCTGCCCATGTCGCGCCCATGCCGCCATGCTCTTCGGGGACAAGAATCGCCGCCCAGCCAAGTTCGGCGATCGCCGACCACGCCGTGCGATCCAGGCCATCGGCATCGTCCAGCAGCGCGCGCACACGCTCGCTGCTCACTTCGTTGTCGAGGAACTTGCGGGCGGAAGCGCCGAGTTCATCGCGTTCTTGATCGGACAGTTGCATCATGCCCCCTTCGGCTCAGGGTCTCGCGGCAGACCGAGCACACGCTCGCCGATGATGTTGCGCATGATCTCGCTCGTTCCTCCGCCGATGGTCCAACCGAAGGCGTTGATGTAGTCGTACAACCAGGCCCCCGACTCCCAGCCGGCACTCATCAGTGGCGGTTGGTCGAGCTGCGTCTGCAGCCCGCCGATCTCAACCGCATCCTTCATCACCCGTTGCAACAGTTCGCTGTAGAACACCTTCACCACGGATGCCTCTGGGCCGACACCACCTCGGCGGATGACGTTGGTGACCATCGTGTTCAACAGCTGGCGCAGGGCCATCGACTCGGCATACCGGGCGCCAAGGACCTCCTGCACCGCAGGGTCGTCGGCCTGGACAACGCCATCGTTGTTCTTCCAACCCTTGGTGGCCTCTGCGAGGCCAAGCGTGCCATTGCGTCGGAGGCGCTCGGCCAACTCGATCAGCGAGGCACCGCGTTCAGACGCGAGCGTCGCCTGCGTGACATTCCAACCATCGTTCTCGGCACCAAGGCGATTCTCCACCGGAACCCGCACCTCATCGAGGAAGGTCTCACAGAACTCGCTCTGGCCGGTGGCCTGACGGATGGTCCGCACCTCGATACCCGGTGACTTCATATCCATCAACAGGTAGGTGATGCCCTTGCGCTTCGGAGCGTCGGGGTCGGTGCGCACGAGCAGGATGCAGTACTCGGCCTCCATCGCCAGGCTGGTCCACACTTTCTGGCCAGTGACGACGTAGTGGTCGCCATCGCGAATGGCGCGCGTCTGTAGGCCGGCGAGGTCGGAGCCAGCGTTTGGTTCCGAGAACCCCTGGCACCACACCGTGCCATTGATGATTCCCGGCAAGAACTTCGCCTTCTGCTCGTCGGTGCCGGCATGCAGGATGCTGGGCCCGGCGTTGAACAGGGCTACTTGATACAGCCCGTTGCGTGGCGCGTCGGCGCGGGCGAACTCCTCGCCCAGCACCACCTGCTGCAACAAGGAGAACCCACCGCCGCCCCACTCGGTGGGCCAGTGCGGTGCGAAGTATCCGGCATCGCGCAGCTGCGCCCCCCACCAGCGGTGGAACGTCGCGAACTGGTGATGATCGGCTCCCAGCTGCTCTGTGCGCCAGTTCTTCGGAATGTGGGTGGCACACCACTGGCGCACCTCCTCGCGGAAGGGCTCGAGCGCCTGCAACTCCTCGATCATCGTGTCTCCTTGGCTGCGCCGGGCTGCAGCATCATTCGGTGGCCCACTGTGGTTCGCGCTTCTCTGCGAACGCCCGCGGGCCTTCCTTGAAATCGGGGTGCAACCAGTGCATGCGCAGCAGCGCGTAGCCGTACTCGACGGCCTGCGTGTAGGGCATCTCCGTCGCACTCCAGACGGCGCGCATTGACAGCGAGTTTGCGTTGGGCGAGTTCTTGGAGATCTCCTGGGCGATGGTCATTGCTCCGTCCAGCGCGCCACCGGCCGGAGTCAACTCGTCCACCAGCCCGAGCGCGTAAGCCCGCGCGGCGGGGAGCCGGAAACTCTTCCCCTGCAACGTCATCCGCAACGCGGTACCCAGCGGCAAGCGCTTGGCGAGGCCGATGTTCTCGATTGCGCCCACCATCCCCACGTTGGTGTGCGTATCAATGAACGTTGCGTTCTCGGCGGCGACGACAACATCCGAGTCGACGACGAAGTGCAGACCGCCACCGGCGACCGTGCCGTTGACCGCGCACACCGTCGGCTTCCAGATGTCGTTTTGCCGCGATGACCAGCGCACCTCTTCGGTGATCCGGCCGTACCCGCCCTTGACCTTGCCCGTCGCCGCCACCGCTTGCAGGTCGGCACCAGTACAGAAGAACCGATCGCCCGCGCCGGTGATGATCGTGCAGCGAATGTCGGGGTTCGAGCGGATCTCCTCCCAGTACTCAGCCATCAAGGCACCCATCGTCGGCGACAGCGCATTGCCGATCGCTGGACGGTTGAGCGTGATCACCGCAACATGACCGTCGCGCTCGAACAGCGCCTGAGGTGCTTCAACCGTGTCAGACATGACGACTCCTGCTTCTGCTGTGTGGGAACACCGTACGCTCGCCGGGCCGCCGGTCGCGAGACCAGATCGACGAGTACCTCTGTCGTGCGACAGTCACCGTCGACGCGCCCGACGCTCGATCGAATCGGCGAACTCCGACCAGAACGTCGCCCGTCGACGCGCTTCATCAGCGATCTCGTAGATCCTGCTCAGGGGCACGTCATCAGCCCGACACGGTTCGTCACCGATGTTCGTCGCTTCGAACCATCCGATGAACTCTTCACCGGCTGACGTGGACTTGAACGCATGGTCGCCACGCCATGGGGCGGGCGACTCGCGACGAATGCGCACGAGCGCCAGTTCATCGAACGCCGTCGACGAGCCATGCCAGCCGACCATGCGCGACTCCTGGCCGACTTCGCGATCCCTGCGCACGCTGCGCACGGTCTCGGGTGACACGCCCAAGGCCGACGCGACGGTGCGCAAGGAAGCGTCCGGTTGTTCATCCAGCATCTGCGCAATGAGCACGCGCATAGCGCCAGCACGTACCGGTCTGGCGCGACCATCGCGACCGACGCGCTTTTCGCCCACAGCGTGCGCGGGCCGCAGGCTGGGCGCGGCGGAACGAATCCGGGCGATCATCTTCGGCGAGACGCCACACACCTGGGCAATCCGCCGATCGGACCACGTCGGCTCGGCGTGAAGTGTCGAGTGGATCACGGCACGACGATCCTCGGTACTCAACGGCAGGCTGTTGGCGATGCTGTTACGCGTGACGAACGCTTCGGCGGCGTCGACCCAGGTACCGTCGAACCATCGCACGTGCGCCACCTGCATGCCCAGGCGACGTGCGGCAGCGACAGTGTGAGCACCATCGACCACAAGCAGATCATCACGGCGGACCAGCACCGGCGGCAGTTGCGGATAGCGAGCGGCCAGCGCGGTCACCCGCGCGTCATCCAAGCCGTGTGCCCGCCAGGCGTGGCCGACAGGCAACGAGGCGAGCGCCACCACTGCCACCTCGGTGAGTGAACAGCTGTCGAACGCAGGGCTGATGCCCGCGACACCACCATCGCTGAGTGACGCCATTGCCCCTCCCTTCGCGCAGCCACCCCGCACTGGAACCAGCGGAGAGAACGCATTCAACAACAAGTGCCCTCAATTGTCAAAGGCGAAGCGAATCAACCGCCATTGGCGGCCGCCACCGCCAAGAAAAGGGGACTCAATCGGCGGCGGCTCCGGTGATTGCGTCCCCTAACCTCATGCCATGACCGAACCCACCCCTGAGTCGGTGCCGCTGCGTTACGACCATCTGCCCGCGACGCATTTCATCCATCGCGCCGCGATGCGAACCATCACGACTCCAGCCGGCTCGGGTGTAGATGCGATCGTAGAGATCGACGTGACCGACGAGACCACGAACGGCGCTGGCGGGCTGCAAGGAGGCATGGTGGCGACGCTCATCGACTGTGCCGCCGGCTCGGCCGTACGCCACCACGTCGGGCTGGACAGCGGCTTCGCAACTCAGGACCTCGCCATCCACTATCTCGCCGCCCTACGTCACGGCCCAGCACGAGCAATCGCTCGAATGCGAAAAGTCGGTGGCCGGGCGGTCGTCGTTCAAGTCGATGTCGTCGACATGGGTGACAGCGAGCGACTGTGTGCGCTGGGAACCGCGACGTTCGCTCTCCTCGGCGAACGACGTTCCAGCTGAGTTCAGCTCGTCGTCGTCGGCGGCGCAATCGGGCGGCGAAGGGTGGCCACATGAGTGACGATCCGCCACCCCTCGGGTTCGTGACGCACGATGTCCATGTAGTCCACCGATCCGACCCGCCCCTTGGGCCCAGGGCCGATGACTTTGAAGAACAGGGTCGTCTGACCATCAGTTTCGTCGAGCTCTACGTTGGTGACGTGGTGCGCCACCGGGTGTCCGGTACTGAACTCGAGCATGGTGCGAATCGCCTCACGTCCCTCACAACGAGTGGGCGGCCCGAACCCATGCGTTTCGAACGTGCCATCAACACTGAACACACGGTCGAGTCGATTCCAATCGCGTGCATCGATCACGTTGCCGTAGCGAGCGGCGAGCTCGTGGATCGCCAGCCGGTCGTCGAGAGAAAGCACACGTGACACATCGGAGAGGCTACGCACGCCGGGCCTTGGTCTCGAACTGTCCAACTGCTCCATCGATGCACTCATCTGCGAAGGCGAACACTGCACGGTGGTACGACGCAGCAGCCGTACCCAGGCTGAGATTGTGGCCGCCCCCCTGCTCCATGTGGACCGCCACACTCGGCGCCGCCGTGAACTTCGCCCACATGGCACCGATGCTGTCGTCGTCGATCGGCCACCACCGTTCATGATCGCCATAGGTGAGGCGTACGGGCATACGCAGCATCGGCGCGAACTCGGCGAAGTCGGTAGGCCACAGCAGCGTCTCGTTGAAAGGTAAGGGATGAGACGCGGCCATGGGGAGGCGAGCACGGCTGATGGCACCGTGTGGGTACAGCGCCGGCGGCCCCCACGACGGGCCGCGGTCGCCGCGTACCGACACGTACCGCATCCTGTCCGTTGGCTCATCAAGGCCGTGCCCGAGGCCCGAACCGACGCCGTTGATGTCGAGGCCGAGGAACTGCCGCTTGCCCCCGCGCGCGACCACACCGATCGCCACCTTGGCGCCGTAGGAGTGACCGACGACGAACACACCTGCGCCGATCGGGCCGTCGGCCACCACCGTGTCGAGCGCCTCCAACAGCAGGTCGGCCTGAGGGCGGATCAGGCGATGCTCACCGGCGAGGTCGACACTGGCGCGAGTGCCAGGACGATCGGGAGCCCAGACACGAAACCCGAGCGCGCTGCCCGTCTCCAGCAACGACAACCCTGGCGCAGCAGTGGCATCGAAGTACCCGGCGTGCATGTCCATGCCATGCAGCGCAACGACCAGTGCTCGCGGCTCGACCCCACCTGCGGGTTCGGCGATCAGACCGGACAGCGTCGCCCGCGAGGTCGCGACCTCGAACTCACGTGCCCATGGTCCAGGCACAGGGTGTCGGTGGGAGTGCACCCACCAACGATGTCACGCGGCGATGACCTCCCGCAGATCGGTGTCCATCCGCCGAGCGCTGCACCGTACCGTCAGCGCGCCTGCCACACCGGATCGCGCCGCTCGAGGAATGCTCGGCGACCTTCGTCGAGATCGGCGGTTCCCGCCAACAGTCGACTGAGCAGCATCTCCGTGCGCAATCCGTCGGGCAGCGGCTGATCCCACCCGCGGTAGGCAGCTTCCTTGGCGCGGCGAACGCCGAGCGGGGCGCGGGCGCACAACCGCTCGGCCAGTTCGAACGCACGCTCCAACGCTCCGCCCGCTGGCACCACATGGTTCAGTAGGCCGATCCGTTCGGCGCGGGCGGCATCGATCGGGTCGCCGGTCAGCAGCATTTCCAACGCGACAGCGAACGGCACAATGCGCGGTAAGCGCTGCGTGGCACCCGCACCCTGCATCAGCCCCCACCGCACCTCGGGCGCGCCAAGGCGGGTTGTCTCGTCGCCCACACGGAAGTCGGCGCACAGCGCGAGTTCGAGCCCGCCACCCAACACGTGACCGTGCAGCGCGGCCACGATCGGCTTCCAGCACTCGAACTCGCGGGTAATGCCGCCGGGCCACGTCTTGGGCCCACCACCCGAAGCCGACGTTGTCAGATCGACACCGGCGCAGAAGTCCGGCCCGTTACCCGACAGCACAGCCACCCACAGCTCGCCGTCCTCGGCGAAGGTCTGGAACGCTTCGCGCAGCTGATGGTTGACCTCGGCGTTCAAGGTGTTGCGCTTCTCGGGACGGTTCAGCGCGATGTGCAGCACCAGGCCCCGTTGTTCCACTTCGACGACACTCATTGCGTCCTCCGTTCGGGAGTCTGTGCAGGTACGACGACGTCCTGTGAGAACGACGCGGCCAGCACACCGTTGGCCGAAACCACCTCACCGCGAGCCAGCGCGCGTCCGCTCGCTTCGGTCAGCGAGGTGGCATTCACATGCACCCACTCGTCGACACGCACCGGACGGTGCCACCAGAACGCGTGGTCGAGGCTCATCGGCCCCATCCGCTCGCGCATGGGCGTTCCCGGTGCTCGGGCACTTCCCGTCGTGCCCAGATCCGTGAGATAGAGCACCAGCGCGGCGTGCAACAGCGGATCGTCGGGCAGCGCAGCCTTGCTCTTGACCCAGTAGGGGTGGATCACGCGCTTGCCATCGGTGGGTCGTACGGCGGCGCGTACTTCGAAATTCCGCAGCGTCGGCAGCGTGGCCACCACGGCGAACTGCTCCTCGCCCTCGGCAGCGGTGAGGTCGAACACCGTCTCACGTTGCCAGTCGTCTGCCGGCCGTGCTGCGAAGAACCGGAACGTCGCCGTCATGATCGGCACACCGTCCTGGGTGGCGGTGACCACCCGCACCGCGCTCGAACGACCGTCGTGGAGACGCGCCACCGTCACCTCGACCGGGGCGTCGCTGCGACCGGACCGCAGAAATGAAGCGTGCACCGCCGCCGGTGGCAGAGCACCCGAGGTGGTGGCCGAGGCCGCGAGCAAGCCCGCGACCATCAACTCGCTACCACCCAACCGTGTGCTGTTGCCTGTGCTCGGCACACAACAGAATGCGTCCTCCGCGAGGTGCTGGACCTCGACGAGGTCCAGCACGGTGAGGACGCTCGGTTCGCTCAACTCCAGACGAGGGGAAGGTTGTGCGGCGCGCGTGGGTTGCCCGAATAGACCAACTCTGTGCCCTCGGCAATGCGGTAGTTCGGGATACGCGCGTGCCACGCGTTGAGTGCCACGCTGAGCTCGAGCCGCGCCAGGTGCGAGCCGAGACAGCGGTGGAACCCGCTGGCGAAACCAATGTGCGGGTTCGGCTTGCGATCGAAGTCGACGGTGAGTGGATCGACGAATGCCGCCGGGTCGACGTTGGCCCCCGACCATGAGATCAGCATCCATGAGCCGGCCGGCACGTGAACACCGCTGGGCAGATCAATGTCTGCCTTGGCGATGCGATAGCCCTGGGTGACGGGGGACTCGTAGCGCATCAGCTCTTCGATCGCGCTGCGCGTCAGGGTCGGGTCGTTGACCAGTCGCTGGCGTTGGTCGGGGTGGCTGGCGAGGAAGCTGAGGAAGCAGCCCAGCGAGGCGGCCACCGTGTCGAGACCAGCAATCATCAACAGCCCGAGGATGTCGAGCATCTCGGTTCGGCCGAGGCGGTGACCGTCGACCTCGGCACTGAGCAGCCAACTCATCATGTCGTCGCGAGGCGTTGCTTCCTGCTCACGTGCGTCGAGGTCGGCGTTGAAGTAGCGCTGGATCCACATCACGGCCTCGGTGGTGCGGGCCATCTTCTCGTCGGGTTCGATCCCCCCGAGGTCTTCGTTGCCGAGGATCAGATTCTTGAAACGGTGGAAGTTTTCGTACTCGTCGAGCGGCAGGCCCATGATCGACAAGAAGATGATCGACGGCAGCGGCTCGCACCACTCCTTGTAGGCGTCGCATTCACCTTTGGCGATGAAGCCATCGATCAACTGGTTGGCGAGTTGCAGCACTTGGGCGCCGAGCGGTTCGATGCGCTTGGCCGTGAACACCGGATCGAGCATGTGCCGGTATTGCTTGTGGATCGGGCCGTCGAGACCCAGCGGGATCGCCGGGCGATCGCTGCCGAGGTAGGTCGAGCCCTGCACGACATCGTGATTTCTCGTGACAGCGACAACATCGGCCATCGAGGTGATCCGGAAAAACCCGTCGCCCACGTACGTCACCGGCGACTCGGCGGTCAGGTCGACGTACATCTGCTGCGGCGTGGCCGAAGCTCTGGCCGCGGCAATCGTGGGGTCGCCCCACGCGAGCCCCTCGACCTTGAAGATGTTGGCGAACTCTTCCTGCATCTGTTCTTGCGGTGTCGGCATGGTGGACTCCCCCTGTGTGCACAGCCCCCCGGCCATGCTCCGCGGACACTAGCGGCGCGAGTGACAGTGCTCGTCCATCTGCGCCCCGTCAGGCGCTCCAGACGAGCGGAAGGTGGTGCGGCGCGCGTGGGTTGCCCGAATAGACCAACTCAGTGCCCTCGGCGATGCGGTAGTGCGGGATGCGCTCGTGCCAGACATTGAGCGCGACACTCAGTTCGAGCCGCGCCAGGTGCGACCCGAGACAGCGGTGGAATCCGCTCGCGAAACCGATGTGCGGGTTCGGCTTGCGCTCGAAGTCGACGGTGAGTGGATCGACGAAGGCCGCCGGGTCGACGTTGGCCCCCGACCACGAGATCAGCATCCACGAGCCAGCCGGCACACGAACACCGCTGGGCAGATCAATGTCGGCCTTGGCGACACGAGTGCCCTCAGTGACGGGTGACTCGTAACGCATCAGTTCCTCGATCGCGCTGCGCGTGAGGGTCGGGTCGTCGAGCAGTCGCTGGCGTTGGTCGGGGTGGCTGGCGAGGAAGCTGAGGAAGCAGCCCAGCGAGGCGGCCACCGTGTCGAGACCGGCGATCATCAGCAGCCCGAGGATGTCGAGCATCTCCGTGCGGCTGAGGCGACGGCCGTCGAACTCGGCGCTGAGCAGCCAACCGATCATGTCGTCGCGCGGTGCGGCTTCCTGCTCGCGCTCGTCGAGGTTGGAGTTGAAGTAGCTCTGGATCCACACCACTGCTTCGGTGCTACGGGCCAGTCGCTCCTCGGGGGTCATCGCTGCGACGTTGGCATTGCCGAGGATCAGGTTCTTGAACCCGTGGAAGTTCTCGTACTGATCGAGAGGAAGGCCCATGATCGACAAAAAGATGATCGATGGCAACGGCTCGCACCAGTCCTGGAACGCGTCGCATTCGCCCTTGGCGATGAACCCGTCGATCAGTTCGTTGGCCAGCTGGCGCACCTGCGCCCCGAGCGGCTCGATGCGCTTGGCGGTGAACACCGGGTCGAGCATGTGCCGATACTGCTTGTGGAGCGGGCCGTCGAGACCGAGCGGGATCGCCGGGCGGTCGCTGCCGAGATACGTGGTGCCTTGCACGACATCGTGGTTTCTGGTGACGGCGACGATGTCGGCCATCGAGGTGAGCCGGAACATGCCGTCGCCGAGTTGCTTCACCGGACACTCTGTCGTCATGTCGACGTACGTCTGCTGCGGGGAAGCAGATGCCCTGGCCGCCGCCACCGCCGGGTCGCCCCAGGCCAGTGCAGCGATCTTGAACACCTGAGCAAACTGCGCATGCATCAACTCTTGCGGCGTCGACATGGTGACAGCTCCTCATCTGTGCGGCGCCCCTGCCGCGTGGCGGAAATATAGCCGCGACCGAAGAGGCGACGTCCATCTGCGTCGGCTGTCAGGCGCTCCACTCGATCGGCAGGTTCATCACCTGGCGCACACCGAGCGGAACGTATTGCAACTCGGTGCCCGGCTTCACCGCGTACTCGGGAATGCGCTTGTGGAACTCCTCCATCGCCACCCGCAGCTCGAGGCGGGCGAGGTGCGAGCCGAGGCAGCGGTGCCACCCTGTGGCGAACACGACGTGCGGGTTGGGTGAACGCTGCAGATCCACCTCCAGCGGGTTGACGAACGTCTCCGGATCGAGGTTGATCGCCGGCCACGACATGATGCACGACAACGACGCCGACACGGTGTCGAGGCCACCGACGATCATCAGCAGCATGATGTTGAGGAACTGCTCGCGGGTGAGCTGATGCCCGTCCACGGAACTGCCGATCAGCCACCCGAGCAGGTCGTCGCCGAGATCGCCTGATGCGGTGCGCTCGTCGTACAGCTTTCCGAAGTAGTTGGAGCACTGCAGGCGAGCAACCTCTTGCTGGCGATCGACCTCGTCGGGGTCGGCGAGCGGATCGTGCCGCAGGATGCCTTCCTTGATCTCCAGGAAGAACGGCAGCTCGTCGGCCGGCAGGCCGAGGATCGACAGGAAGATCAGCGACGGCAGCGGCTGGCAGAACGAGCTGAACAGCTCGGTCTCGCCGTTGGCGACGAACTGGTCGATGAGCGTGCCGGCTTGCGCGGCGATCCGCTCGGCGAGCGGGGCGATGCGCTTCGGCGCGAACACGGGGTCGATCAGCTTGCGGAAGTGGGTGTGCATCTCGCCGTCGATGTCGAGCGGGATCAGCTTCTCATCGCCACCCATGCCGCGAGTGCTGCCGTTACCGGCGACACCTCGGTGGCGGTTGATCTCCACACACTCCTGCATCCGCGTCACCGTGTACCAGCCAGGTGCCCGCTCGTGCATCGGACACTGCCGTGCGTAGGCATCGAGCACCGGCTGGGGATCGGTGCCCATGATCTGGCCGATCATCTCCGGTGGATACATCGCGTTCACCAACACAGCGTTCGCGTCGCACACTGGCCACGGTGCACCGTGGCCAGTGTGCGACACAAACCCTTGGGGAGGAGGGTCACCGCTGGCGAGCGATGCCCTCAGCCCAGGAGTGCAGGCGCTCCCAGAGCTGTACGCGAGTCGACGCGAAGTTGTGCATGTGCGACATGTTGGGAACGATGACGACGGTGACGTCGGGTGAGCGCTGGTAAGCCTTCGGCTCGAACCGCGGGTCGGGCACCACGTCGCGCTCACCGACCGCCACCAGCACGGGAGCGGTGATGGTGGCAGCCTCTGGCGCCACCGAGCCGGGTGACAGCATCGACGCCGCACACGGGGGCATGGTCGTGGATGCCCAGGGAGGCAACGGGTGGGTGCGGCTGCGCAGGGGGTAGTCGACCATGTCGGCGATCACCATGTCCTGGGGTTCGTCGTCCATGTGGAAACCCCACGTCGTGATCGGCAGGTCGGCCGCCGTGGGCGGGGTGTCGTCGACCGCGGCATTGGCGGCCTGGGTCACCTCTTGCGAGCGTGCCTGCGACGCATCGAAGGCCAGGCGAGTGCCACGGGGCAGATAGTCCATCTGGAACGCCGGCGTGCCAGGGGGCATCGGCAGCACCGTGTGGATCGCGCTGTAGCCGAGGATGCCGACACCGTCGAAGGTGGCGTGCTGCCCCTGCTGCACGACCAGCAAGCAGCCACCCATCGACTGCCCAATGCCGATGCGAGTGAGCCCCTGCACCGCGGGGAACGAGGGGTGCAGTTCGCCGCGGTTCAGCAGTGCGGTGACAGCCTCGACCGTGGCGGCATTTACCGCAGTCATGTTCTCGAACGTGGTCTGCGACGGGTCGGTGGGCATCGCGCTCTCGCCCACGCACAAGTGATCGCAGGCGACGAAGATCCAGCCACGTCGTGCGTGCCACGCGGCCTGGCCACCGCGGGTCTCGTCGGCATGCGCATCGGGGACGTCGAACCCGAAGTATCCGCGGCTGTAGCCGCCACCGGGGAACCCGAAGCACACGACCGGTGGAGTGCTGACCGCATCGGGCAACGTCACTGTCACCCGTGTGTGCAAGCGCTCGCCGAGGCCGGCCGCCTCGGTCACGTCGATATCAACTACTACGTCACGCATGTCAGCGAGCCGTGAACGAGAGCGGCAGGTGGTTCGCAGCACGCACCCCGGCGAACTCGTAGTCGACCTCTGCACCCGGCGTGACCCAGTAGTCGCTGACCCGACGGTGCAGTTGATCGATGGCCGCGACGATCTCGATACGCGCGAGGTGCGAGCCGAGGCAACGGTGTAGGCCGGACGCGAAGGCGATGTGCCGGTTCTGCTCGCGGGTGAGGTCGACGGTGTGCGGCGACTCGAACGCGGCCGGATCGACGTTGGCGCTCGCCCAGCAGAGGTAGACCACATCGCCCTTGCGCAACGGGACGCCGTTGATCTCGCAGTCGTCGGTCACCGTCCGATGCCCGCCGGATGGCACTGGGCTCTCGTAGCGCATCAGTTCCTCGACCGCCGCGGGCAACAGTTCCGGATGGTCGATCATCCGTCGCCGCTCTTCGGGGTGCTTCGCGAACCACGCCAGGATGCACGACAGCGACGACGTCACCGTGTCGAGGCCGGCGATCGTGAACAGGTGCATGATGTTGATGATCTCGTCCTCGTTGAGCTGATGACCATCGACCTCGAAGTGGATGAACGTGTCGAGCAGATCGTCGTGGCGAAGCCCTGTGCTCAGCCGTTCCTGCAGGCGCTTGCGCAGGTGCGCACGCATCTCGAGCCCTTCAACGCGGCCGATGGCCTCTCGCTCCTCGAATGACGTGCCCTCGTTCTTGAGGATCCGGTTCTTCTTCTCGATCAAGAAGTCCAGATCCTCCAACGGCAGACCGAAGATCTGCATGAAGACGGTGGACGGCAACGGTGTGCAGAACGCCGAGTACATCTCGGCCTGACCGGCACCGATGAACCCATCGATGAACTGATCGGCGGTGGCGCGGATGGTGGGCTCGAGCAGCTTCATCTTCGGCGGAGTGAACAGCGGGTCGAGCAGCTTGCGATAGTGCTTGTGGATGTCGCCATCGATGTGCAGCGGGATCAGCGGCTCGGCCGAACCCATGCCCATTGCCTCACCCGTGTTGGGGTCGCAGGAGACGATGTTGCGGTGGCGGGCGACGGCGACGATGTCTTCCATCTTGAAAAATCCGACCCCCATCTCCCAGCGCACGACCGGGCTGGTGCGCAGGATTTCGTCGAACAAGGCCTGCGGGGTTTCCACGTCCATTGCCCCGTTCGACTCATAGACAATCATCGACCGGAGCTCACGGCTCATGTCCTCGAACTTGATCTCGACGATGTCATTGCGCATCTTCGTCCCCATTCCCCTTAAATCGTTCAATCATCAAACTAGTCAGCGGGCCTGACGTCAAGTACGTTGCCAACTTATGGAGCACACGAGCGCGCCACTCGCCCACTGGCCGGCCGATGAACGCGTGCCGCTCGACCCGCGCTCGATCGGTGAGGTGCTGCTCGACTGGGCCCGCACCGCACCCGACAGCATCGCGGTGCAGTGGGAGGACGCCGACGGCTCGATCCGCGGGCTCAGCTATGCCGCGCTTGCTGCAGACGCGGTTGCGTTCGCCCGGCGAGTGCTGGCGCAGGTGCCCGCCGGCGAACCGATCGCCGTCGCCGCCGCTCCCGGTATCGACTGGGTGACCCTGGAGTACGGTGCGGCGCTCGCCGGCACCCCATTGGTTCCGCTCAACCCGGCCTTCACGGACAGCGAGATGACCCACCTGTTCGACACGTCGGGTGCCCGGGTGGTGTTCGCCGACGACGAGCACCGCGGCACGCCACTGCTCGCTCGCCTGTCGTCCCTCGCCACCCAGCGCGCCGTGCAGGCCCACCGATTGGCGGACTGGCGCGACCTGCTCGCGATCGAGGACGACCTGCCCCCGGTCGATGCCGACCAAGTGTTCCTCGTGCAGTACACGTCGGGCACCACCGGGCGGCCGAAGGGAGCGCTGCTCAGCCACCGCGCGGCATACAACTCCGCCGCGGGCATGATGGCCCGCTTCGGCGCGCAGCACGACGACAACTGGCTGAACACGATGCCCCTACACCACGTCGGCGGCAGCGTGTCGGTCGTGATCAGTGTCCTCTCGGTGGGTGCAACGGTGACGTTGCTGCCGGGGTTCGACGCCGGCAAGGCGCTCGAGATGATCCCGCGCACCAGGGTCACCATCTTCAGCGGGGTGCCGACGATGCATTTGGCAATACTCGAGCACCCCGGCTTCGACACCACCGATCTGTCCAGCATCCGCGTGCTGATGGCTGGCGGTTCCACTTTGGCGCCCTCGCTGATTCGCCGCGTGGAGGACGCGTTCGGTGCCTCGATCGCCAACGCGTTCGGTCAGTCAGAATCGCCGAACGCGATCATGACCTCGCTCACCGACTCCGACATCGACAAGTCGGAGACGATCGGCACGCCGCTCCCGCACCGGGAGGTGCGCATCGTCGGGCCGGACGGCAACACCCTCCTCGTCGGCGAGGCGGGCGAGTTGTGGATGCGCGGTCCGCTGGTGATGGAGGGGTATGTGGGTGTCGACGCGGCGACCGCCGCGCGGACGTTGGATGCCGATGGCTGGCTGCACACCGGCGACCTGTGTTCGATGGACGAACGCGGCCTGATCCGTATCCGCGGCCGCCTGCGCGACGTGATCATCCGCGGTGGCGAGAACATCTACCCGGCCGAGGTGGAAGACGTGATGTTGAGCCACCCGGCCGTCGCCGAGATGGCCGTCGTGGGCATGCCAGACGACTACTGGGGCGAGGTGCCGGTCGGCGTCGTGCGGCTCGTGCCGGGGGCGACGGTGACTGACGAGGAGCTGGAAGCGCATGGGCGCGCCAGCCTCACGGGGTTCAAGGTGCCACGACGATGGGAGCGGGTCGACTCGTTCCCGCTCACCGCCTCCGGCAAGGTGAAGAAGTTCGAACTGCAGCAGCAGTTGTCGGCTACTGGCGGGCGCTGAAAACGATCGGCAGTGTGGCCGGCGCGCGGACGCCTTCCCACTTGTACTGAGGGTCGGCGCCAGGAGCGAGCGAGTAGTCGGTCACCCGCCGGTGGAACTGTTCGATCGCGACGCGCAGCTCGAGCCGGGCGAGGTGCGAGCCGAGACAGCGGTGACGACCAGCGGCGTACGCAGCGTGCCGGTTCGCTTCGCGTGTGAAGTCGACGGTGAGCGGGTCGGTGAACACTGCGGGGTCGAGGTTCGCCGTCCACCATCCCAGCAGCAGCATGTCGCCCTGCTTGACCGAGACCCCGTTGACCTCGAAGTCCTCCGTCGCCCAGCGCGGCCCACCGACGTTCACCGGGCTCTGGTAGCGCATCAACTCCTCCACTGCGTGCGGGATCAGCGCAGGATCGTCGAACAACTGCTGACGGTGCACGGGATGTGTCGCCAACCACCCGACGAGACACCCGATCGACGACGTGACGGTGTCGAGGCCGGCGATGACGAACAGGTGCATCACGTTGACGATGTCGTCGTCGCTGAAGCGGTGGCCATCGAGTTCCCACGTCATGAACTTGGTGATCAGGTCGTCCTGATGGGTGCCCGCCGCCCGGCGCTCGGCCAGGATCTCACGCAGCCGAACGCGAAGACGGTCGCCCGACAGACGTCCTTCGATCTCGCGCTCCTCCAGGGTCAACCCCTCAGCTTTGAGGATGTTGTCCTTCATCTCAATGAAGAACTGCAAGTCCTCCATTGGTGCGCCGAAAATCTGCATGAACATCGTTGCCGGCAGCGGAATCGCGTAGCGGGTCTGCAAATCCACTTCACCGTCAGCGATGAACCCATCGATCAGTTCGTCGGCCAACCGGCGGAAACCCTCCTCGTACAAGGCGACCTGGCGTGGGGCGAGCAACGGGTCGATCAGCTTGCGATAGTGGCGGTGGGCGTCGCCGTCGAGGTGCAGCGGGATGAGCGGTTCGCGCGAGCCCATACCCATCGTTTCGTGGGTGACCGGGTTCGCTGAGACCACGGCGGGGTGGTTGCCCACGGCCACCACATCGGCCATCGAGAAGAAGCCGACACCCATGTCCCAGCGCACCACCGGGGTGTCGCGAACGATATCGACGAGGCCTGCCCACGGGCAGGCGACGTCCATCGCTCCGTTGTTCTCGTACGTCAGCAAGGACCGCATCGTCGGATCCATCTCCGCGAACGGAATGTGCACAGCTCTGTCCGTCATCGTTCCCCCTTGGTTGACCGCCAACTGACTATACAGTTATATTATTGGGCGGTTTGACCCACGGCAAGGGTTCACTGAGTGGCACAGGGGGGCCCGATGGAGATTGCAGGACACGTGGTGGTGGTGACTGGCGCCGGTCAGGGGCTCGGTGCTGCGCTGGCCGAGGTTGCCGCCGACCGCGGCGCGGCAGGTGTCGTGGTGGCCGACCTCGACCTCGACCACGCCACCTCGGTCGCCGAACGCATCGGTGGGTACGCCGTGCACGCCGACGTCTCCACACCCAGCGGCATCGACACGATCATCGAGCGCGCCCGCGAGCGCTACGGCCGGATCGACCTGTACATCTCCAACGCCGGTATCGGGTCGCGGTCGTCGGTGTTCGCCAGCGACGAAGATTGGACGCGGCACTGGAACATCCACGTCATGGCCCACGTGTGGGCCGCCCGCGCACTGCTGCCGGAGATGATCCAGCGCGGCCACGGCGGCCTGGTCAACGTGGCGTCCAGCGTGGCGCTCAGCAGCCAACCCGAGATGGCGGGGTACAACGCCACCAAGCACGCAGCGCTGGCGGTCGCCGAGACGCTCGCCATCGACCACCACGACCAGGGTGTCTACATCGGGTGCGCGTGTCCCCAAGGTATGCGCACACCCATGTTGCTGGGCCAGTTGCACGGTGCCCCGCCGGAGCTGGCTGCGTTCGGACTGGCCAACGCGATCGAACCGCTCGACGCTGCCACCCGGATCGTCGACGGTATCGAGGCCGGACGCTTCTTGATCCTCACCCACGACGAGGTGCAGACCTATGCGCAACGTCGTGCAGCCGACCACGACCGGTGGCTCGGCGGCATGCGACGGATGTACCAACACCTCGCCACCACCACCGACGACCGACCCTGACACCGACCCGACCCGAAGGGGACCAGACATGCAGTTCGGACTAACCGACCCAGGCACCGACCCACGCGCAGTGCTCGACCGCGCAGTGCTCGCCGATGAACTCGGGTTCGACAGCTTCTTCATCGGTCACCACCGGTTCACCCCCGGCTTCGGCCAGACGCAACATCCGTGGGTGATGCTGTCCGCGATCGCCGCCCGCACCGAGCGGATCCGGCTCGGCACCAGCATCTTCCTGCTGCCACTGTCGCACCCTCTGGAGGTGGCGGAGCAAGTCGCCTCGCTCGACGCACTGTCGCAGGGGCGGGTGATCTTCGGGCCGGGCTTGGGGTATCGCAAGTACGAGTACGACGCCGTTGGCCTTCCGTACCACAAGCGCGGCCGCCTGATGTCGGAGTGCATGGAGATCCTGCGCGGCGTGTGGGAGCACGAGTCGTACTCGCACCACGGTGAGTTCTACTCGTTCGACGACGTCACCCTCACGCCGCGGCCGGTGCAACAGCCCGGAATTCCGATCTGGGTCGGGGCCAACAGCGACGCGGCGATGCACCGCGCGGCGCGGCTGGGTGACGGTTGGATCGTCGGGTTCTCCGACCGTCTGCCGAAGTTGGTGCCGAGGCTGGCCGAGTACCGGGCGCTCGCGGCCGACAATGGTCGGACGTCGACGGTGGCGCTGATGCGCCTGGTGGGTCTCGGTGCCACACGCGCCGACGTGGAGGCCACGTGGTTGCCGACGATCTACCAGATGTTGCGCGGCTATGCCCGCGTGCAGGCTCCCACCGAGCGCGGCGACGCCACTGAGGCGTCCCTCAAGGCAGCCAACAAGGGCACGATCTCGCTGGCCGAGATGGGGAACGACATGCTCATCGCCGGAACCCCCGACGACTGCATCGCCGGTATCCGCCGGGCGATCGCCGAGACCGGCTGCGAGCAGATCCTGGTGTCCACAGGTGGCGACCCGTCGCCGGAGATGATGCAGATGTTCAGCCGCGAAGTGATGCCGGCCTTCACCTGACGCACGACTCCTGCCACAGATGGACAGAGTTATATGATTGAGCTGATTCGTTCGACAACAAGGGGGATTCAGTGACCGATCTGATTACCGACGCAGACCTGGTTCGGCTGTTCCCGGGCCAGCCACTCACCCACGACAGCGCCGCGCACTACCGCGGTCGTCTCGAGCAACGGTTGTTGATCAACCGCTGCACGGATTGTGGAACGTGGCAGCAACCACCGTTCCCGATCTGCCCGAAATGCTGGTCGACCGCAGTCGTCCCCACCGAGGTCGCCGGTACCGGCACCATTCACCTTGTGGTGTTCCTCTACCAGGGGCCACCAGCTCCCGGCGTGGACTACAGCACGCCGTACCCGGTGGCCACCATCGAACTCGACGAGCAGCCCGGGTTGCGCTTCACCAGCACCGTCATCGGCGCCCCCAACGACGACATCGTCATCGGCAAGCGGGTGACGCTCGATTGGATCGACCGCGCTGGCACGCCGCTGCCCGTCTTCCGTCTCGCCGAAGGGGCAGCGACATGAGCACGATCAGCAGTCACAACCCGATGAAGAACGCTGTCGCGTTCGCCGGCGCGGCCACCACCGGCTTCGTCGCCAAGAACTCCGGCCGTAGTCAGGCCTCGCTCGCCGCACAGGCATGTACCGACGTGATCAAGGCCTGCGGTCTCACCGCGGCGGATATCGACGGCATCTGCGGAATGGTTCCATCACCGCCGGAGATGCAGACGATGCTCGGCATCCCGCGCGTCACCTGGTTCGACAACCCGGTGATGCCCGTGGTCAACGCCGTCGCGGTGGCCACGGCGGCGGTGTTCAGCGGCCTGTGCCAGACCGTGCTCGTCTACCACACGCCCTATCGCCTGCCCTGGAACACCGCGTCCTCCCTGCAGGATCCGTTCCGCGGCATCGGGATGCCGGCGGGCTCCGGACCCGGCCCGGAGAGCATCTTCGGCGGAGTCGGCTACACCGCCTGGGCCTCGCGCTACATCCACGAGTACAACGTGCCACGCGAGCACTTCGGGCTGGTGGCGATCAACGACCGCAGCAACGCAGCCCGCAATCCGGGCGCGGCGAAGCGCACGCCGTTGACGATGGAGGACTACCTCTCGGCGCGCATGATCCGCTGGCCACTGTGCATGCTCGATATGGACCTACCGGTCGATGGCGCCGATGCATTCATCATCACCACCGCCGAGCGTGCCCGCGACCTGGCCCTTCCGCCGGTGTTGGTCAACGCCGTGACCCTGGGCATGGTGGAGAAGAACCAGGAAGACCAGACACCGAGTCTGCGCAACCACGGGCAACAGGTGGTGGTCGACGCACTGCGTGCCAAGAGCGATTTCTGGACCGACGGCACCGACATCTACTTCCCCTACGACGGCTTCACGCCGATCACCCTCAACTGGTTCGAGAACACCGGGTGGTGTGGTCCGGGTGAGGGCGGCCAGTTCGTCGAGGCCAACTGGAACGCCGAGCAGCAACGCATCCTGATCGACGGCCGGATCCCGGTGAACCCCCACGGCGGCGCCCTCTCCGAAGGTGGCAGCCAGGCATCGGGCCACATCCGCGAAGCTGTCCATCAACTACAGGGCCTCGCCGGCGAGCGCCAGGTGGACGGTGCGCGCACCGCGCTGATCACCGCCGGTGGCTACTTCTTCAACGCCCAAGGGCTCACCCTCGTCAGCGATTGACCTCACAGGAGACCACATGAGCAAGATGTCCACCCAAGTCGTCGGCCCGGAAGCAGCCGGAGTCGACCCGGCGCGCCTCGACGTGTTGCTGCGCCGCGTGCGCCTCGAGGTCGAGCACGGTCCGTTGTCGTCGGTGCAGGTCGCAGTGGCCCGCCACGGCAAGCTCGCGGCGTTCGAGACCATCGGCGATTCGAAGCCTGATCTGCGCTACATCCTGCAGTCGGTCGGCCGCGGCGTCGTCGCTGGCATCGTCTGGAAGCTGATCGGCGAGGGTGTGCTCGACACCTCCGAGCGCGTCGCCGACATCATCCCCGAGTTCGGCACCAACGGTAAAGAAGTCGTTACCGTCCACCAGGTACTCACCCACACCGCCGGCTTCCCGTTCGCTCCCCTCGGCTACCCGAAGATGCTCGACCGTAGCCAGCGGCTCGAGGCCTTCGGTCGCTGGAAGCTGTCGTACGAGCCGGGCGCGCAGTTCCAGTACCACCTCACGTCTGCGGCATGGATCATCGGCGAACTCGTCGAGCGCCGTACCGGCCTCGACTTCTCGCAGTACCTTCGCCAGGAAATTGCCGAGCCACTCGGTCTCACCCTGGAGACCAAGGTGCCCGAAGCACGTCAGCAGGAGACGATCTCCTGGCCGGTGGCGATCGACCGCACGAGCGATGATCAGGAAGTCGACCCATGGGGCCCCTGGTACCTCGCCAAGGCCGACATCCTTGCGGCGGGTGAACCCAGCCACTCAATGGTCGGCACGGCCGCCGACGTGGCGCTGTTCTACCAGGCCCTGTTCACCAGCGGTTTGTGGACACCCGAGGCCGTTGCCGAGGGCAGCCGTACACACAACAGCGCAGCCGCGGCCGGCGAGAAGTTGTACGGCGGCAGCGACATCGTCACCCACATGGCGTTGTTCTGCACCGTCACCGGCGACAGCCCCGGCGACTGGATGCCGCGCACGGCCTCGCCGACGACATTCGGTTCGGGTGGCGCGCCCTGCCAGATGGGCTTCATCGATCCCGAGAGCGGTGTGTCGTTCGCGTTCCTCACCAACGGCTACCCGATGTCGGGTTACGACTACACGCCGGCGGGCCGCAACCGGTTGATCACCATCGGCGACCTCGCCGGCGACCTCATCCGCTGACGTCATCCGCTGACCGAATCAGAAAGCAACATGAGCATGACAACGGGCAATGGGCGCGGGCAGTTCGACTGGAGTTGCGTCGCTGGGGCGCTGGAGATGCGCCCCAGCGATTACCTGGGCACCGAGCCGATCCTCGGACTGCGACCGTCGCAGACATTCGTGTACGGCAGCGTGCGCGACGGCGACGGCAACATCTGGAGTCCGATGCGTCGATTCATGAGTGGGGACGGTGGGCACGAGAAGCTGCTCCTGCAGACGAATGCCGACTCAGACGCGATGCACGTCAACCGTGCCAGCAAGCACTCGGCGACCGGTTTCGGTGTTCAGCGCAGCTTCGCCGACGGCGTCGTGCAGTTCGCCAACGACCCGGACGCCCAGGGCCAGCCGTTCGCGATCAGCGTCACCGCCGACACGTTCCACTGGGTCGAAGACGGGGTGCTCGAACTGACCGGCACCGCGGTGAAGCCGGGCCTGCATTGGCACCTGCCCGATACCAACAAGGGCATGTACTACGTCTCGCAGATCTTCGAGGTCGAGGGACGGATCCTCGACAAAGAAGTCCGCGGCTTCATCCCGATGGACCAGCTGTACATGGACGGCGTGATCTACGAGGACGACATCTTCATCGGCGACGAGGCCGAACTCGTGTGGTACACGTGGGCGACGCGCTACTTGGATGGCAGCTTCGAGGGCGGCCATTTCATGCTCGGCCATCGCCACCTCGGCTTCGCAGTCGTCTACGACGAGCACGGCTCGGTCGTCACTAGCACCGACTTGGGCGGTGAGGTGACGCTGGACGGCGAGGGCCCGTGGCCCACTCGCATCGATCTCACCGCCGGTGGCCAGCAGTGGGAGTTCCTGCCTGATCCCCGCGGTCGGATGGTCGATCTGATGCCGATCCCCAACCCCCAGATCGAGGGTCGCTGGCGACGTCGCGGCGACACCCGCGAGCCCGCGCATTGGTTCGCCTGGGGAGAGATCGCTTCAGTGCACGGCACCACCCGCCGGCTCACCCCACCTACCTGAGCAAGCGACGCCTTAGGAGAACAGGCGCGAGTTGTCCCAGGACACGATGCGCGGATCCGGGACGAACCGCAGATACGCCTTGGTGTTCGCGTAATGGTCGCGGGTCGCGCTCGGCATCTCCGAACGCGATGTGCGAAATGAGGCGTACTTGGCGTGGGAGGCCGCATCGATCCGCTCGAACAACTGCTCGTCCTCGAGCAGCGAGATCGTGCCGGTCAGATGCACTGCCGTGAGCTCGGCCCACCGCTCGCCGCCTTCGATGAGGAACGAGGCCCGCGAGTCGTTGCGGACACGGACGACCTTCTTCGACCCGGCCGGGGTCGAGAGGAAGATCTGGTGGTCGAACGTGACGAACCAGACGGGCAGGCTGATCGGCACACCGTCGCGTCGCAGCGTGGTGATGATTCCAGTATGCGACGCTTCGATCCGTTGCCAGGCTTCATCAGAGGTGAGGCGAACGCCTTTGCGTGGAGGCGACTGTTCTGTTGACTCTGCCGCTGCAGACATGTGGTGTATCTACCTTCGTGCTCAGGAACGGGGCGCTGAACGCAACGCGCTCGTTGCCGCCTCGTCGACGATCAGACCTTCGGGGTCGTTCTCCGGGTCGCCGGTGATCACCACGCCGTAGTCGCGCGCTGCGCCACCGATGGTGACGTAGCCATCGCGGACGTCCTCCACCACAGCGCTGATCTCGCGGGTCAACGGGTCGCCCCAGCCACCGGCACCGTTGGTGACGGTGCGCACCACCGAACCGACCGGCGCGGGCACGGCCACTTCGCTGTGGAAGTAGACGCCGTTGGGATCGGGCTCGTGGGTGACCGGGTTGCATGTGCCGATGACGGGCCGTGACGATGCATACGCCTCGCCGTGCAGCGCAGCGGCGGGTTGGTTGTCGAAACCGAACGTATTGGTGTCGCCCGACCACATCCACACTCCACCGAGGCGGCCGCCCTTGCCGCCGTACACCCCAGGGCGTTCACGCTTGGTGCGCGCGTTGGTGGACGACTGACGGGTGGGCACGAGCCACATGTCGTCGATGTAGCGACTGGTGCCACCACGGTGCTTCCCCGGCCCGCCACTGTCGGGCATGACCCCGGAGGAAATCGTGACCGCACTGAGCATCGCGCTGGGGTTGTGCACGGCTTCGTCGTAGGTCATGCGCACGTTGAACGGATGCGTCGACGCCGCTGACATGCCGTCACCAAATCGGGAACCGCCCCATGGCGTGTTGGAGTGCCCCACGTCTGGGCCGAGCTTGTAGGCGCCGCTGAACAGCATCTCGGCCATTCCGTCGTCGGTGGCACCCGAGACGGTTCCGATTCCCTGCGGGCCGCTGTCGTGAGCAACGGCATCCTCGCCGAGCGCCGCGTTCAACGTGTTGAACACCGCCATGATCATCGACAGGGTGACCTCGAAGTAGTACATGCACGCGTGCGGCGGATCGGGGTTGACGATCGAGTTCGGCGGCAGCACCACGTCGATGGGGCGCAGCGACCCGGACGTGTAACGGCTGTAGCGGTCGATGAGGCACTTCAGCCCGAGGGCGATGCCGGTGCGGGCATCGGGCCACGACGAGTTGAGCGCCGAACGCGCCGCGATGGACGAGCCGCTGAGGTCGACTTCCGCGCGTCCACCACGCTTGTTGATCCGCATCTTGATGCGGTACTCGGGGCTGTTGGGCAAGAAGTCGGTATCAATGATCTCTTCGCCCTCGTACACGCCGTCGGGCAGCTTGGCCAGGGCGTCGTGCATCGTCTCGGCGGAGACGTCGTCGGTGTAGCGAATCGCGCCGAGGTATGCATCCACGCCGTACTTCGCGATCGAGTCGAGGATCAGCGACTCGCCCATCTTCAGGCAGGCGTTGATCGTCTGCATGTCCTGGTAGATCAACGGGGCGAAGCGGGTGTTGGAGAAGAACAACCGCATCGCTTCCTTCACCGGCTCACCCTTGTGGAACAGGCGAATCGGAGGGAGCGTGAGGCCGTCCTCGTAGCGGTTCATCTTCGACGCCTGGAACCCACCGGGGGCCTTGCCGCCGATGTCGATCTGATGGCAGCGCAGCGCCAGTGCCCCGAGCAGTCGTCCGTCGAGGATCAGCGGGCGGATGAACACCACGTCGTTGAGGTGCGTGCCGACTCGGTAGTAGTCGTTACAGGCGATGATGTCGCCGTTGGCGAGGTTCTCGAGGCCGTACTCCTCAAGGGTGATGCGTACCGCATCGGGGATCGAGCCCACGTGCAGCGGCACCGTCTGGCTGACCGCGGCCATCGGCCAACCGATCTCGGGTGGACCCGACAGGCCCGCGGCGAAGTCGGATGCGCGCACGATCGGCGAGAACGCCGTGCGCATCAACTGATCCTTGATGTTGTCGATCACGAACGCATATCGGTTCGAGAGCACCGTGGCAGTGAAGCGTTCGCACGAGTAGCGCTCGATGAACTCGGCGTCGCTCATATCGCGCAGCCGCACCGCACTGGACGAGGTGTTGGTTGACATCTGGGTCGTCTCCTCGGAAGTCATTCGATGACGAGTTCGCCGTAGGTGCCGACGACAGCCTCGTGGCCGGCAGGGATGAACGTGGTGGACATGGCCTCACGGATGATGGCCGGACCGGGCACTCGATGTCCGGTGCGCAGCAGGCTGCGGTCGTACTCGATCGCCTCCACGGCGTCGCCGTAGAGGTAGCGGATGGGCATCGGCCGACCGGTGGGCTTGTCACCCTCGGCGGCGTTGCCCACCGGCGGGTAGTCGACCTTGATGGCCGGCACCACGGCGTTGACGCGGAGCGTCAGCACTTCGACGGGGAGCATCGCGAAGCGGTTGCCGTTGCGTACTTCGTACACATCGTGGAACGCCGTCGTGAGTGCTTCCACCGAATCGGCAGTGATGGGCGCCGGAGCGGGGACGAACGGCGTCTCCCAACCCTGCCCCTGCAGGCGGCCGTCGAAGCTGCGATCGAACCGCACGTCGCTCTCCGAGCCGCCGACTCGTGCGGCCAACGTCGCCTCCAGGGCGGCGAAGGTCTCCTCCATCACGGCCATGCCGGCCTCGTTGAGGTCGCAGGAAACGCTGCGCTCCTCGGTGAACACTTGGTCGGAGCTCAGCAGGCCCAGCGCGCTGAACAGGCCGGGGTGCGGAGGCACGATCACCCGGCGGAGCGGCACGAGGTCGAGCATCGAGGGCAGCATCATCGGCCCCGCGGCCCCGAAGGCCATCAGCGAGAAGTCGCGTGGGTCGATGCCGCGACGAATCGCGATGTTGAAGATGCCTTCGGCGACGTTGTTCAGCGCAATGCGCCACGCGTACGAGACGCGCTGCTCGAGCGTCATCTTCGTGTCGAGGTTCTCGAACGCCTGCAACGACAGCGCCGGGTCGAGCTTCATCGCGCCACCGGCGAAACCGTTGGGGTCGATGATGCCCATCAGCAGCGCCGTGTCGGTGGTGGCCGGCGAGACGCCACCCTTGCCGTAGCAGGCCGGGCCGGGCGACGCGCCCGCACTCTCGGGGCCCACCTTGATGTCGCCGGTGGGCGTCATGCTGACGATGCTGCCGCCACCGGCGCCCAGCGTGATGATGTCGACCGACAGCGCGTTCACCTCGAGGTCGAACTCCAGCTCGAACGTCGCGCTCACCCACGGCTCACCGTCGAGCACGACGCTGATGTCGCACGAGGTGCCGCCGACGTCGACGCAGATGATGTTCCCGTCACCGATCATCGAGCCGAAGTGCGCGCTCGACACCGTGCCACCGGCGGGGCCGCCGGCAACCAGGCGGTACGGCCGTTCCATCGCGTGTGCCGCCGGCACCAGCATTGCCCGGCAGTCGGCGTAGTTGAACGCCCCTTCGAACTTCAGGTCGCGCAACCCTTCCTCGAGCCGCGCCGTGTAGGTGCGGTAGAGCAGTCGCATGAACGTGTTCACCACGGTGGACAGCAACCGCGGGTAGGTACGCGAGAGCGGCGACACCTCGCTGGAGATGCAGCACTCGATGTCGCCCATTTCTTCGCGCACGATCTCCAACACGCGCAGCTCGTGCACCGGGTTCATCCATGAACGGTTCAGGCTGACGGCGATCCCTTGCACTCCGCAACGCTGAAACACCCGCAACTGCGCGCGAACGGCGTCTTCATCCAGCGGGCGATAGATCGCGCCGTGGTGATCCAGCAGCTCGGGCACGCCGCGGCGCAGGTACCGCGGCACCAGCGGCCGCGCACGATCGGAGAACGCACGATGCCACGTGGGGTCGGTGAGGAACTCGACCGGTCGGCCGGTGCTGCCGCCGTCGAGCACATCTCGCTCGCCTTCGGTGACGAGCACGCCGATCTTGGGCAACTTGCGCGTGATCACAGCGTTCAAGCCGGCGGTGGACGCGAGGTTGAAGACCGACGCAAGGTCGACACCCACCTCCTTGGCACCGGCCAAGACCGAGGTCTCGCTGGCCACCAGGTCGGTGGCGATCTTGGACGTGTAGATACGGGTGGTCTCACCGTGCTCGACGGCGACCACATCGGTGAACGTGCCACCGACATCAACAGCAACGAGACGCTTCACAGGATCGAATCCTCCGGCAGCACGATGTACCCCAATCTGTTCCACGGAGTGCGCTCCAACGAGTGGAGGCAGTCCTGACACTTCGTCGCCATGAACCAGCCACCGTCAGAGAGCACCGGGTAGCGCTGCAGTTGCGCGCCGCCGCACTCGGGGCAGCTGCCCTCGACCGCCTCTCTGTTGACGACCGACACCGGCCCGAGCCAATTGTCCTCAGCCATGGGTGACCTCCTCAGTCAAAACCGACGTGATTGCGTGGAGCATCACGTCACTCCTTGTCGCGCTCGTAGACGCGTTGCATCATGTCCGGGAACCGGCGATCGATTCTCATGACCGAGCTGATCCGCTCCGCCAGGCGTAGGGCCTCGTGCTTGCTCAGCATCGATTGCTGATTGAGGAACTCCATCGTCAGCCGCACGCCCTCGGAACGCTTGCTGGCGATCGTTGCGGCGAGGGCGACGGCGGAAGCGAGCAGGTCCGACGAGTCCACCACCCGATTGGCGAGACCGATCCGCGCAGCCTCGGCACCGTCGATCTGATCACCCGTGAGCAGCAACTCTGTCGCCTTGGGCGTGCCCACCAACCGTGCCAGGCGGGTCGCGGCACCCCAGGCGCCGATACCTGCGCCGAGGCGGCTGAGGTGCCAGTCGCAGAACTGTGCGGTGTGCGCGGCTACGCGCATATCGCAGGCCAGGACGAGCTCGAGCCCTCCCGTGGTGCACAAACCGTCGATCGCGGCGATCGAGGGCTTCAGCGAGTCGTCGATGTCGTTGATCACCCGTGACGGGTCGATGTCGCCGGGTGACCGCGTCGCGAACCCCTTCAGATCGGCCCCGGCGCTGAACCACGGCCGACCATCGAGCCGCGGCGCGCCGGTCAGGATCCAGCACCCGATCTCGTCGTCCTTCTCGATGTCCTTGAGCGCTGCCGCCAACTCATTGAACAACCCGGGGCTCAGCGCGTTGGCTGCGCCAGGCCGGTTGAGGGTGACCTGGGCAACGCCAGGCACCGGCGACGTGACGAGGATTGATTCGTAGTCAGACATCGATGGGCCCCTCACTCACGTCAGATGACGTCGGATCTCCTGTGCGTACCTCATGGAGTTTGCACGCTTCGTTCCCCGGGTTGCGCCCCGCGACCAACTGTGTCCACACCGGACCGCGCGCCCAGAGCTTCGTCCCACCTCCCGTTGGCCGTTGGCCGTCCAACCGATCGCCTCATCGGAAATGTCTACGCTGCGCTCTCTGGACCACCGAGCTGTTGGCTCGGCCGACAGAATGGGGGCACAGCTATGGGGCGCTCGAACGGCGGGTTGCGGTCATCAGCGGATCGGCCCAACGCGTGAGTACACCCCGCCAGGTCCGGTGGCGACTCCGCCAGATCACCGCGCTCGTCGGAGACCTCGACCGAGCGGTCGATGATGCACGCCGCGCGTTAGGTCTGTCGGTGAGCCTTCGCGACGACGGCACGACCGCGCAGCTGCACGGGATCTCCAACGCCTGGATGCCGATCGGCGCCACGATTTTTGAGCTTGCGTCGCCCGCAGTCCCGGGTGACGCAACCTCGAGATTCCACGCACGATTCGGCGACGGTGGCTACATGGTGATCCTCCAGGCCAGTGATCTGGAACCGGTGAGGAGACGTCTCGACGATGCCGGCGTGACCATCGACTGGGAGATCGATTATCCCGACGCGAAGGAGCTGCACCTCAGCAACGCATCCGTCGGCGGAACGCTGCTTGCGATCGACTGGGCCGCAACACCTGACCACTGGCGGTGGGCCGGGTCGGATTGGCCGTCGCACATTCGCACGCACATCGCTGGCGAGATCCTCGCCGCGGAAATCAGCGTGCCCGATCCCGCCCGCGCCGCTGCACGCTGGGCGGAAGTGGTCGGTGGGCCACTCACCCCTCGGCCGCAGGGCGTCGTTGAGTTGGCGCTCGACCGAGGTGCACTCCGCTTCGTCCCCAGCGAGACGCATGGTCGGGGTCGGCTCACCGGCGTCGACGTCAGCGCCGGCCCCGCTGCACTGGTCGGTACGTCGGTGACGGTCGCTGGCCTGCAGTTCCGGTTCGTCGAATCGTCGACACCATCTCATTGGTGGGAGGAGTCTGCGTCGCACGTGCCCGGTGCCGCCGTCTGAGGCTGCGTTCGGCCACATATCGCAAGGCCACGCAGTTGGACGAGCCCTCCGGCGGGACAGGTGCAAGTGGGAGGATGTCGCCATGAGCAGATCCATTTCAGACAGCGACCTCGTGTCGACGTTTGCCCACCTCGGCATCGACCGCGACTCCGCGGCGCACTACGCCGGCCGGTTGGAGCACCTGTTGCTGATCAATCGATGTGGCGAGTGCAGCACGTATCACCATCCGCCGCGCCCGATGTGTGCGAAGTGTTGGTCGACAGACGTGGCGGCCACGGAGGTGACCGGCAATGGTGTGATCGATCTGCTGATCTTTCTCCATCAGGGCCCGCAGGCCCCTGGCGTCGACTACTCGACGCCGTATCCGGTGGCGAGCGTCGCACTCGACGAGCAGGCTGGTCTGCGCTTCACCGCGACGGTGATCGGCAGCCCGAACGAGGAGATCGCGATCGGTCAGCGGGTGACGCTCGATTGGTTCGACCGGGCCGGTGTGCCCACCCCCGCCTTCCGTCTCGTGGGCGGTGCGGCATGAGCACCTCGTCACGCAACCCGATGAAGGACCTGGTGGCGTTCGCCGGTGCGGCCACCACCGGGTTCAGCGCGCACAACACCGATCGCACACCGCTGTCGCTCGCCGCGGAAGCGTGCTCGAAGTTGCTCCGTGAGTGCGGCCTCAAGGCCTCCGACATCGACGGTATCTGCGGCCCGTCCAGCGTCAGTGCTGGCGACCTGCAGAACACGCTCGGCATCCCCGAGCTCACGTGGTGGTCCAACCCGCCGATCCCGTTCGTCAACCAGGTGATCCAGGCTGCGAGCGCCGTACATGCCGGTGTCTGCGACACCGTGTTGGTGTACCACGTGCCGTATCGCCATGCGTTCTTCACGGCGTCGGCATTGCGCGATCCGTTCCGCAGGGTGATGCCTGCGATCGCTCCCGGCGGAAACCCCGACACGATGTGGGGCCCCATCGGCTACACCGCCTGGGCATCGCGCTACATCCACGACTACAACGTGCCCAAGGAGCGGTTCGGTCTGGTCGCGATCAACGATCGCTCGAACGCACAGGACAACCCAGGGGCCGCGATGCGCGAGCCGATGACGATGGACGACTACATGTCCGCGCGCATGGTGCGCTGGCCGTTGTGCCTGCTCGACATGGACGTGCCGGTCGATGGTGCCGACGCGTTCATCATCACCACCACGGAACGTGCTCGCGACCTGCCCTTCTCTCCGGTGATGATCAACGCCGCCGTACTCGGCATGGTCGATGCCAACGTCGAGGACCAGACCGTGTCGCTCGAGCATCATGGTCATCACGTCGTAGCGAAAGCGCTCAAGGCCAAGAGCGACTTCTGGATCGACGACATCGACGTCTACTTCCCCTACGACGGGTTCACGATCATCACCCTGAACTGGCTGGAGAACATCGGCTTCTGCGGACGCGGTGAAGCAGGCGATTTCCTCGCCGCGAACTGGGACGCCGAGAAGAACCGGATTCTCATCAACGGTCGTATCCCGGTCAACCCGCACGGTGGCGCGCTGTCCGAAGGCGGCACCCAAGGTTCGGGCCACATTCGCGAGGCCATCCACCAACTGCAGGGACGAGCAGGAGTCCGCCAGGTGGCGAATGCTCGCCGCACGCTGGTCACCGCCGGCGGGTTCTTCTACAACGCCCAAGGCCTCGCGCTGCACCGCGACTGAGCATCGTCAGACGGCGGAGGGCACTGCCCTCAGACGGGACGCACACGCGCACGCGGGCGGGGAAGTCCCTCTACCTGCTGGTCGATCCTGGCGACCACACCCAACCGCTCGTCCGCTTTCGCGGTGCCACCCATGGTGACGAAGACCGAGCGCCCGTCGCGGCCGCCGATGCACAGGCTGGTGACGTGCTCGTAGGGCATGATCCAGCGATCGTCCTCGGTGCCGTTCGGGGCGACGACGGAGATGAAGCCTGGGGCACCGTGACAACCAACGGCCACGAGCACGTGGCCCGAGGCCGCGATGGCGATGCCGTCGGGCGTGCCGTCGGGCAAGTGAATGACCACCTGTCGTTCCGAGAGCGAACCGTCGGCGTCGAGGATGTCGTAGCGGTACAGGACGCGGGGCCCGGTGTCGACGTGGTACAGCGTGGAACCGTCCGGCGAGACACCCAACCCGTTCGTCAGTTCGATCCCCGACGCAACCACGCGCGAGGGACCCGTGGGCGACACGTAGTGCAGATCGCCCAGATGGTGCACCTTGCCGGTCTGCAGGTCGTAGTCGATGGAGCCGGCGTACACGCCGCCCTCGGGTGACGTGGTGATGTCGTTGTACCGAGCCGTGGGCGAGCCGAAGGCTTGGTCGAGCAGCGTGAACGTCTCGTCGCCGCGCTTCCACGCCAGGTTCCGACCGGAGATGATGTACCCGCCGTCGGCGTGCAGGGCCAGACCGCCGATGCCCTTGCGATGCTCCACCACACACGACTTCTCGCCGGTGTCCAGCTGGACCGCCCACACACCGCCGCCCGAGGCGTCGGTCACCAGCACGCGATCCTCGATCTCGTCGTAGACGGGTCCTTCTGGCAGGCCAAAGCCTGTAGCGAGTATCTCGGTCACTCGCTGTTGCCTTCCCAGCGCGGGGCACGACGTTCGGCGAAGGCCTTCGGGCCTTCCACGGAGTCGGGGTGATAGCGATGCAGACGCACCAACCCCCAACCCGCTTCCATCGCCGCGGTGTAGGCCATCTCGACCGAGTTCCACACTGCCTGCTGTGTCAGCGAGACGGCGCGAGGCGAGTTGGCTTTGATCTCGTTGGCGATCGACATGGCCAGCGTCATCAGCTCGGCCGGCTCAGCGAGCTCTTCGACGAGACCCAACTCGTACGCACGCTGGGCCGTGAGTCGGTGCGTCCTGCCGCTGAGGGTCATCCGTAGCGCGGACCCCAACGGGAGGCGCTTGGCGAGGCCGACGCTCTCGATACCGCTCACCTGGCCGACCGTGACATGGGTGTCCATGAAGCTGGCCGTGGTGGAGGCGACGACGATGTCGGAGTCGACCACGAAGTGCAAGCCTCCGGCGTTGGCGACACCGTTGATCGCAGCGATCACCGGCTTCCAGACGTGATTCTGACGAGGGGAGAGTCGCACCTCCTGCGACATCGGGCCTTCACCGGCGCGCATGCCACCGGAGTCGGCGGCGCGCTGCATGTCGGCACCGGTGCAGAAGTGCCGATCTCCGGCGCCAGTGATGATCGCGACCCGGATGTCGTCGCTGTCGCGGATGTCGGCCCAGATGTCGACCAATGCGGCGGCGATGGCCGGCGACAAGGCATTGCCCTGCTCGGGACGGTTGAGGGTGATCACTGCCACCCCGTCGCTCACCGAGTAGAGCACCTCGCCGGAAGTGAGCTCCTTGCGACTCACAGCCAACGGCCCGTCACGAGTGCCTTGGAATGCCCGGCAGCGCCGCCGGCCTCCACACGCAACGCCTGCAGGCGTAGCGACGACAACGTCAGGTCGTACTCGTTCGTGAAGCCGATCGAACCACTCAACTGGTGCACTTCGAACAGCGTGCGTCCGGCAGCTTCGGCTGCCGCGAGCGCCGCCGACGCTGCCCGTTCAGCCGGTGCACCGTGGAAGGCGGCCTCACGTGCGAGCCACCTTGCGCCCTCAATGAGGACATGGGTCTCCATCATTCGGTGCTGGATCGCCTGAAACGCTGCCAGCGGCTTGCCGAACTGCACGCGACCGATCAAGTGGTCGCTCGTGAGGTCGAACGCAGCGCGGGCGGTGCCGGCAATCTCCGCCGCGATCGCAACGCGCCACCAACGGCGGGCGACATCACCCGAGCCAGGCGCCAAATCGACGCCCTTGCCGTGTAGTTCGACAGTCGCCATCGGGTATCCGAACAGGGTGGAGGCCGCCGTGGCCGTGAACTCGGCTGCCTGGAGGATGCGGGCCTCGTGACCATCGATCACGATCAACGCCTCGGCCTCGGCGGCATACCGAACCGGGCCAGGGATGGCCACGTCGACAATCGCCACGAGGTTCGGCAGATCACCTGCAGGGGCCACCGCGGGAACGACGAGCGAGCGCACGCCGATCGGCGCCAAGGCCAGGTGAGTGGCCGCCAACTCGGTGACAAGCGCCGCGCTGAGCGGGCCTGTCTCGGCGTTCAGTGCCAGGTCAAGGTAGCCAGCGTCGGCCAGTAGGCCGAGGAGCCGGGTGTCCGCGCCGCCTTCAGCGCGGAGTTCCCTGGCCCGGGCGGGGCCGGCGGCACGCCGCAAGATGGTCGTGCAGGCCTCACAGATCGCCGCTTGGGTGGGTGACAGCGTCATCTCCATCGGGGTCAGCCCTTCGTTCCGAGCAGAACTCGCGCGAGCGAGTTCAGCTGCATCTCATACGATCCACCGGCGATGCCGGCCGTGGTGGCCCACTCGAATTGGTTGTCGGCGTGCGAATGGCGCACGAGAGCTTCCGCACCCATCAACTTGAACGCAGCCTCGCTGACTGCACGTTCTGCGTTCACCGCCGCAGTGCGGTAGACCCATGCGCTCTCGTCGGGATGCAGGCCTCGCGTTCGCTCGTCCCACACCTGGTACACCAGCACGCGGGCCGCGTCGCACGCGACTCGAGCGTGCGCCAGCGTCTCGATGACGGACGAGTCGTCGAGCAGGCCGCGCTCGTCGCACCACTTGGCGACCCGGTCGAGATACCCGGCAGCGCGGTGGTAACGGGCGACGCCGACACGCTCGTTGGCGAGCAGCTTGCGCACGATCGTGAAGCCTTCGTTCTCCGGCCCGAGGCGGCAGGACGCCGGCACCCGGACATCGGTGAACACCACGTGGTGGAACGCACCGGGGTGCACCACCGCGTCGATGTCGCCCACTTCGACGCCCGGCGTGGCGGTAGGCACCAGGAAGATCGAGATGCCTTCCTGTTTGCGGGCCTCGGAGTTGGTGCGGGCGAGCAGGAAGCAGAACTCGGCGACGCCGGCATTCGACGTCCAGATCTTCTCGCCGTTGATCACGTACTCGTCGCCGTCGCGCACCGCGGAGGTGCGCAGTGCCGCCAGGTCGGAACCGGCGTCGGGCTCGGAGAAACCTTGGCACCAGACGACATTGCCGTTGCTGATGCGCGTCAGGTGGTATTCCTTCTGCTCCGGTGTGCCGGCGAGGATGATGGCCGGACCGATCCAGTTGACGTTCATGTACTGACCGGTACGCGGCTCACCGTGCGCGATCATCTCTTCGGACAGGATCATCTGCTGCCACGGAGCATGCGCGCTACCGCCATACTCCACCGGCCAGGCGGGCGTCAACCAGCCGCGCGCAGCCAGCTTCTTCACGAACTCCATCGAGCGATCGAAGCGCTCCTGCTGTGGCAGATCGAAGAACTCGAAGTACACCGGCAGTTCCCCGTCGAGGAACCCTTTCAGCTCCTTACGAAAGCTCAGTTCTTCGTCGCTGTAGTCGAAATGCACGCGTTCTCCCTTGTCGACATGCTTCCAGCCGCTGCACATGCGAAAGCGTGGTCATCCTAATAACGCTAACGGAAAAGGTCAATCGGCTGTCCGACCGCGCAGCTCCCGGGTCAGCAACTGGCGATGATACGTGGGGCTACCGAACAGCTGTTGGCTGAGCCGCGCCCGCTTCATGTAGAAGTGGATGTCGTACTCCCAGGTGAAGCCGACACCGCCGAAGCACTGCACGGCGATGCGCGTGGCCTCGGTGTAGGTGTCGCCGGAATACGACTTGGCGATCGCCGCCCACTCCACCCATCGGGCGCCATCGATGGCGTCGGCCGCAGCACGCCCAGCCACCCGTGCGGTCTCGGAGAACACGAGCAGGTTGGCGCAGTGGTGCTTCACAGCCTGGAACGAGCCGACCTTGCGCCCGAACTGCTCGCGTTCGCCCACGTACGCGACGGTGATCTCGACGACGCGTTCGAGCCCTCCGACCGAATCGAGCGCGATTGCCACACCTGCGCGCCGGACGAGTTCGTCGATCACGTGCTGGGCATCCGCACCGGCCAACACGTTGGCGCTGGGGATGACGACGTCATCGAAATGCACGTGCGCCAACCGGCGCGTCACGTCGGTGGTGTCGAGCCGCTCAATCCGCACTCCAGGTGCGGACGAGTCGACAACGACCAACGTCGGCACTGCACCGTCGGTGGCCGCGACAACCATCCACGACGACACGTGCGCGTCGGGCACGAATCCGGAGACGCCGCTGAGCACGAGCGATCCGTCTCTGCGCTCCACGCGAGCGGCCAATGGCTCATCCGGACGACCGGACGCACCGAACAACGCGCCAGTGGCGATAGCGCTGCCATCGGCGATGCCCGGGATCAGCCGCTGCTGTTGCTCGTCGTCGCCGGCGAGCATCACGGCCCCCGCGGCGACGACCACGCTGGCGATCATGGGGAGCGGTGCCAGTGCCCGCCCGATCTCTTCGAGCACGACCGCCAGTTCATGCCACGAACCGCCGGAACCGCCGACCGACTCGGGCAACGTCAGGCCCAACCAGCCCAGATCGGCAGCGAGCGCGTACAGGCTGCGATCGATGCCGTCTTCAGTGTCGATCACCTGCCGCAACACCGTTGTCGGCATGCGGTCGTCGAGTGCCTTGCGCGCCGAGGCGCGCAGTTCTTCCGCGAGTTCGTCGTTCGGACCCATCAACGTACCTTTGCTTCCGGACGGGGCTCGCGGGGCAGGCCCAGCACCCGTTCACCAATGATGTTGCGCTGGATCTCGTTGCTGCCGCCGGCAATCGTCCACGACCAGCTCCAGTAATGGCTCATGCCCCAGCTTCCGTCGAACGTGTCCGAGTTCAGGTCGAAGGCCTCGGGCCAGCTGAGCTGAGCGTCGAGGCCCACCATCTCCAGCGCGGCCGTCGTCAGCCGCTGCGACAACTCGGAGTAGTACACCTTCAGGATCGATGACTCGTTGCCGCTCTTGCCGAACGCGGCCTTGATGAGCGTGCGGTCGAGGAGTTCGCTGAGAATGGTGACCTCGGCGTGAAAGCTGGCGGCCACCTGCGCGGCATGGTCGGTGCCGATGGCCTCGGCCAAGCGACCCATCTCGGCACACTCGCCACGCAGCTTGTTGACCACCGGCAGCAGGTACGGACCACGCTCCGTTGCCAGCGTCGTCTGGCAGATGTGCCAGCCCTCGTTCTCCTCGCCGATGCGATTCGACACCGGCACGACGACGTCGGTGAAGAACACCTCGCAGAACTCTTGCGAGCCGAGCAACGACTTGATCGGGCGGATCTCGATCCCGGGGGAATGCAGATCGAGCAGCACGAAGGTGATGCCTTTGTGCTTGACCGCGATCGGATCGGTGCGTACCAGCAACAGACACCAGTCCGCACGGTTGGCGCCGCTCGACCAGATCTTCTGCCCGTTGATGATGTAGTTGTCGCCGTCGCGAACCGCTCGCGTGGACAACGCTGCCAGATCGGAGCCGGCGCCCGGCTCGGAGAAACCTTGGCACCAGATCTCGTCCCCGCGCAGGATGCTCGGCATGTGTTCGTGGCGTTGCTCGGGCGTGCCGAACTCCAACAACGTGGCGGCTACGTGCACCAACGCCATACCGAACATCGTCACCGCGGGAGCCCCAGCACGAGCGTTCTCCTGCTGCATCACGATCTGCTGAGCCAGCGTGGCACCCATACCGCCGTACTCGGTCGGCCAGTGGGCCGCACCCCAGCCGCCCGCGACGAGTGTCCTCAGCCATGAACGCTGGATCTCGAGGGTCGTGTCGGGTGAGGTGGCGTTCACGCGCCAACCTCGCGGAGCGTTCGCGTCCAGAAACTCGCGATAGCGAAGTCTGAACGCCTGCAATTCAGGGTCGTCCTCGAACATCGGCGTGCACCCCTTATTCTCGAAGTTCGCAATTACATTAGCGGCTTTCGCTCCTTCCGCACAAGCCGCCGCAGTAAGGTGTGGGAACGATGAGGATGACGACTTGATCCCCAGTGCACCCCGTGGCCGAACCCGGGCTGACGGCATCGCGTCGGAGATCGAGCGGGCGATCCTCGCCCGCCAACTCGCCGTCGGGGAACTGATCGGGTCGGAAGAGACGCTGGCCGAGCGGTTCGGCGCAAGTCGACCCGTTGTTCGTGAAGCGTTCAGGATCCTCGAGCTGAGCGGCCTCGCCACCACCCGACGTGGCCCTGGCGGCGGACTGATCGTGGTCGCGCCCAACCCCGACCCCGTGGTGGCCG
>CAESGF010000012.1_pt1 | contig 94249 bp, 90 predicted proteins | sample 7263721 | NCBI WGS metagenome assembly CAESGF01 (sample SAMEA6814162, study PRJEB35770) | uncultured Acidimicrobiaceae bacterium | biome: Freshwater; feature: Freshwater reservoir; material: water | place: Czech Republic | collected 2017-06-27 | depth 30m m
CCCGCGGGCAATGCCCGGGCGATCTCCGCAGCGGTGGGCTCGCGGCGCTCGCTGGCTTCGGGCGGCAGCAAGGCCATGATCGCCTTCATGATCCGCTTCGTATCGGTCTCGGCCCGGCGATACACCAGGCTCACCGGCTCGCCGATCGTGACCGTGATGGTGGGCGGGTTCCACACGTTCAGCAGCGCGGGCAAGCGTGCCGAGCGCGGCCACACCTGCTCGGTGCCCCACAGCCCGATCGGGATCACGGGTGCTTTCGTCATCGCCGCCAGACGGGCAGCACCCCAGCGACCCTTCAACACCGGGTCGTAGAACGCCCTCCCGCGCGGGATCGTGCCCTGTGGCATCAGCGCCACCAGATCGCCGGCGGCCAACGCCTCGGCAGCGGCGGCGAGCGGCCCTTCGTCGCCGGTGCCCCGATCGACACGAATGCCACCCATCGCCGCGGCGATCGGGCCGACCACGGGTGCGTCGAACACTTCCTTCTTCCCGAGGAAGCGCACCGTGCGGTTCGTACGCGCGATTGCCATTGCGATGGCTACAGGATCGAAGTAGCTGCGGTGGTTGCCGACAATGATGGCCGGACCCTCAGTCGGCAAGTTCTCGAGGCCCTCGATGCGGAACTTGGCATACGGGAACAGCACTGGGTGCACACAGCTCAGCGCCAGACGCTGGATCTCGAGGTTCACCACCGGAATCCGCGCCACACCTGAGCCTCCACGAGCAAGGTCGATCACCGGCCACCGGCGGGCAGCCGCCATCACCGCCATCCGCGGATCGGGGTTGACGACGAACGGGTGCCCCACGGCCGCCAACAATGGAGTGTCGAACACACTGTCGGAGTAGGCATAGCTCTCCGTCAGGTCGACCCCGTGGGCCTCCGCCCACGAGCGCACGGCAGCCAGCTTGCCGCCACTCCACACGAACGGCCCGTCGAGCGAGCCGTCGTAGATGCCATCGTCGTGCACTCGGTGCCGCGTGGCCACCACATCGTCCATCCCCAGCAACTCGGCCAGCGGTTGCACCAGATCGTGCGGCGTCGTCGTGGCCAGCACTACCTTGCGCCCCGCGGCGCGGTGCTCGGCAAACAACGGAGCTGCCAACGGCTGCACCATCGCCGCCAGCTGAGGTGCCACCTTGGCCGCCGCAGCGCGGGTGGCGGCCTGCGAATGACCTTTGGCCATCCCCACGGCCTGGCGAGCCAGCAACATCGATGGCAAGGTCTCGCCGATGCGGTTGAACAGCGCGAACAGCGTCTTTTCTCCAGGGAAGGGCCCACCGCCGATACCGGCCTCACGCATTGCGCTGGCGAAGACCTCGCCCGAGGCGCCTGCCAACAGGGTTCGGTCGAGGTCGAAGAACGCTGCGCCCGTGGTCACGGCACAACCCTAGTGGAGAACGGGAAAGGCCCCGACTGGGGGAGCCGGGGCCTCTCAACCTTGAACCCTGTGGCTGGGGGAGCCACATTGTGGGGTTCTGTCGAGCGGATCATTGGGGGATGATCCGCTTCGATTACATGTGAAAGTATGCACGAGCGCGAGTGATCTTTCAAGCAGTAATCGCGGATACTTGGTATCGTTTTTCGTGATGGACCTCCGGCAGCTGAACAGCCTCGTGGCAATCGCCGACCACGGATCGTTCTCCGCTGCCGCACGGGCGCTCTACACCGTCCAGTCCAACGTCAGCGGGCACATCGCCCGGCTGGAACGGGAACTAGGCGTCACGCTCGTCGACCGCCAACGCGGCACGCTCACCGAGGATGGCGCCATGGTGGTCGAGCGCGCCCGTCGGGTACTGCACGAACTGGACGACATCGCTGCCGACATGGCATCCCGAGGTGACGAGGTGCGCGGCGATACCCGGCTGGGCGTGATCGGCACCACGGCCCGCTGGATCCTGCCGCAGCTGCTCACTCAGGCGGCGAAGCAGCACCCGTTAGTACATGTCACCGTGCACGAGGGAAACACCACCAACCTGCTCCCCCGATTGCTCGCCGGCTACATCGACGCCGCCATCTTGCACCTGCCGGTTGACGAGCCCGAAGTAGAGGTCGAACCGCTGTTCTCCGAAGACCTGGTGCTGTTGATGCACGGCAGCCACCACCTGGCCGGACGCGACACGGTGACGCTGGCGGAGCTCGCCGTCGAGCCGCTGATGTTGCCGCCACGAGGCACTGCGCTTCGCCGGATGATCGACCGCTCCGCCGGGAACGCCGGCGTCGAGTTGCAGGCGCAGGTGGAGATCGATGGCGTCCGCCTGCTCACATCGCTGGCGTTCGAAGGGTTCGGCGCCACGATCGTGCCGGCGACCGCGGTGCCGCGGTGGTTGAAGGCGGACTTCAAGAGGGTCGGCGTCCCAGAACTGCCGCGTCGTGTGGTGGGCTGGGTGCAGCGCCGGCGGCCTGCCCCTGGCGCTCCCACCCGCGCCGCGCTGGCAGTGCTGCGCGAAGTCATCGCCTCACAGGGCGCTGAGCAACCCGGCGTGCACATCGGACCCGAAGCGGTGTCAGCCCACCGCGCTGTCTAGTCTCTCCCCCGATGGCTGACATCGCACTCCGCAGCAAGGTCCCCGGATCCGTACGCGCCGACGTCCGGCAGTTCGAGGGGCGCGACGTGGTATGGGTCGAGGTCGATGCCACCGATCGCAAGGGTGCGCTCACCAGTGAGGCGTCATCCATGCTGGAGATCGCCGCTGTCACCGCCGTCACCCAGCGGCTGCCGCTCATCGGAGTCCTGCGTTCCAGCGGAGCCGACATCGTCGAGGGATTCTCCGCGCTCCATGGTTGGGGACGCGCCGCCAAGGCGCTGACCGATTGCTCGGGCGTGGTTCCCAGCATTCTGATCGTCGATGGCCCAGCTGTGTCTGGCCCAGCGCTGCTCCTGGGCATCGCCGACCATGTCGTGATGACCGAAGGCGCGTACGCATTCGTCAGCGGACCGACGATGGTGGCTGAGTTCACCGGAGTCGTCATGGACAACGACGAACTGGGCGGAGCGACGAGCCACGCTCGCTACAGCGGTGCAGCCACGCTCGTCGCCGCCGATCTCGAATCGGCGATCGAAACCGCCGGACAGATCTTGTCGTACTTCCCACAGCACAACGACGAGGAGCCACCCACCTGGCCCACCGACGACGAAATCGAGCGACAGACACCGGAAGCGGGCACGCTGATCCCGGCGTCGTCGACCGGCAGCTACGACGTCAGGTCGGTCATTCGGGCATTGGCCGACGATGGCGATCTGTTGGAGTTGCGCCCACGGTGGGCCAGCAATGTGGTCACGGCGCTCACCACCATCGGCGGCATGCCGGTTGGTGTGGTTGCCAATCAGCCGCTCGCGCTCGCCGGCACGCTCGACATTCCGGCATCGCAGAAGGCTGCCCGCTTCGTCACCATGTGCGATGCGTTCAACCTGCCGATCATCACCCTCGTCGACACGCCGGGCTTCTACCCCGGCAAAGACCTCGAGTGGCGCGGCATGATCCGCCACGGTGCCCAGCTCGTGTTCGCCTACGGCAGAGCCACCGTGCCCCGTATCTGCGTGATCCTGCGCAAGAGCTACGGCGGCGCGTACATTGTGATGGATTCCAAGAAGATGGGCAACGACCTGTGCCTGGCATGGCCATGGGCCGAGCTGGCGGTCATGGGTGCCGGTCAGGCTGCAGCGATCCTGCAGCGCCGAGCCACACCTGAGGAACGTGCTGCATTCGAAGCCGACTACAGCCAACGGTTGCTGAACCCATACATCGCCGCCGAACGCGGCTACGTCGATGCCGTCGTCGAACCGGCGGAGACGCGCCAGATCATCGGCGAGGCATTGCGGATGTTGATCGACAAGCGCGAGCGCATCCAGCCGCGCCCCCATGACAACACACCGCTCTGATCAGCGCCCACACGGCTGAGAGAACCGACACCTGGATTGCGTGGCTCCGCGAGAGCCACCGCTAGTCTCAAAGGTCGGGGGAGAAAGCCCCTATTTCGTATCCGCGTGTCGCCGAAGGGAACAACATGCCCGACACCATCACCATCACTGACGATCGCACTGGCAAGACAGTGACGGTACCCATCGAGGGTGGGGTGTTCCCGGCCTCGGCTGTTCGCGAGCTCGATCCGTCGCTGTTCATCTACGACCCTGCCTACATGCAGACCGCAGCGTGCAAGAGCGCCATCACCTACCTCGACGGTGAAGCCGGCATCTTGCGCTACCGCGGCTACCCGATCGAGCAGCTCGCCGAGCGCAGCACCTATCTCGAAGTCGCGTACCTGCTGCTGAACGGCGAGCTCCCCAACGCGGTGCAACTCGAACAGTGGAAGACCGACGTCACCAACCACACGTTCATCCACGAGAACATGCGCAAGCGCTTCGTGGACGGTTTCCACTACGACGCCCACCCGATGGGAATGCTCGTCAGCTCGCTCGCAGCGCTGGGCACGTTCTACAACGATGCCAAGGACATTGAGTCCAAGTCCAGCCGCGACAAGCAGATTCTGCGTCTCATCGCCAAGACCCCGACGCTGGCAGCCATGTGCTATCGCTTCTCTGCCGGGCTGCCGTTCGTCTACCCGAACAACGACCTGTCGTTCCCAGCCAACTTCCTCAACATGATGTGGAGGGTCGGCGGCTACGAGGTCGACCCGCGCCTCGAACGGGCGATGGACGTGCTGTTCATCCTGCACGCCGACCACGAGCAGAACTGCGGCACCACCGCCATGCGCGTTGTCGGCAGCAGCCAGGCCGATCCCTACACGTCGGCAGCGGCCGCCGCCTCGGCCCTGTACGGCCCATTGCACGGCGGCGCCAACGAGGCGGTCGTGCGCATGCTGCAAGACATCGGCCACATCGACAACGTGCCGGCATTCATTGAAGAGGTGAAGAGCGGTAAGGGCAGCCGCCTGATGGGCTTCGGCCACCGCGTGTACAAGAACTACGACCCGCGGGCCACGATCATCAAGAAGACGGCCTACGAAGTGTTCGAAGTGACGGGCAAGAACCCATTGCTCGACATCGCCTTGAAGCTTGAAGAGGCTGCACTCAGCGACCCGTACTTCATCGATCGCAAGCTGTACCCGAACGTCGACTTCTACTCGGGGCTGATCTACCAGGCGCTCGGGTTCCCGGTCGCGATGTTCACCGTGCTGTTTGCCATCCCGCGCACGGCCGGGTGGCTGGCGCACTGGCAGGAACTGCTCGGCGACAAGGAACAGAAGATCAGTCGCCCGCGTCAGTGGTACACCGGCACCGACGCCCGCGACTACGTGCCCATCGTCAACCGCTAGTTTGGCGGGGTGATCCCCCGACGTACAGCCTCCCTAGCAGGACTTCTGGCAGGCGGCTTGGCCGTCGGCATCGGCATGCTGCTCGCAGCCATCACCAAGGTCGTCTCCCCCATCGACGCAGTCGGCAGCGAGGTCATCGATCGCGCTCCGCGATGGGTGAAGGAGCAGGCGATCCGCACGTTCGGCACCGACGACAAGATGGCGTTGCGCATCGGCATCATCGCCATCCTGGCGCTCGCCGCGCTGGGACTTGGCCTGGCATCGGCCAAGCGTCCCGTCGCTGGAGCGGTCGGTATCGGTGCATTCGGAGTGATCGGTGCATTCGCTGCCGCGCACCGGCCGGCCGAGTCCGCCGGCGCGGCGACGCCCAGCATCATCGGCGCGATCATCGGCGCTGCCGTGTGCTACCGACTTGTCCGCCAACGACCACCCGCACTCGAGTACCCGCACGAGTCGCGGGCACCGTTGGGCTGGGATCGCCGTCGCTTTCTCATCGCCGGCGGGGCCACTGCCGCAGGAGCACTGACTGCCGGCAGCATCGGCCAAGTGGTCGAACGCCGTCGGGTCAGCGCCATTCGCAATGACGCTGCGCTGCCGTTGCCTGAGCTGACCGACCCTGGGATCGACGTGCACGGCGCAGAGCTCTTCAATGCCACGCCGTACATCACCGCCAACGCCGACTTCTATCGCATCGACACTGCGCTGTCGTTTCCGCGCATCGATGTGGACTCGTGGAAGCTCACCATCACCGGCATGGTGGACCACGAACTGTCGTTCAGCTACGCCGAGTTGTTGGCGCTCCCACAGCTTGAGCGGATCGTCACGCTGTGCTGTGTCAGCAATGAAGTCGGCGGGGAGTACATCGGCAATGCCGTGTGGCGTGGCGTGCTGTTGGCCGACCTGTTGCAGCAGGCGGGGGTGCAGGCCGAGGCACAGCAGGTGTACAGCACCAGCCTCGACGGGTGGACCTGCGGGTTCCCGGTGAAGGTTGCCGTTGACGGGCGCGATGCGATGATCGCGCTCGGTATGAACGGCCAGACGCTGCCGCTCGAACACGGTTACCCGGCACGTCTGGTGGTGCCGGGACTGTACGGCTACGTCAGCGCGACGAAGTGGCTGTCGAAGATCGAACTCACCACATGGAAACCGCAGGGCTACTGGGTGCCGCGTGGATGGTCGAAGGAAGCGCCCGTGAAGACTGAGTCGCGCATCGACGTCCCGCGCGTGGGGAACGATCTGGCTGCCGTTCGTCAGCCGATCGCCGGCGTCGCCTGGGCCCAACACCGAGGCATCGAGAAGGTAGAGGTGCGCGTCGATGACGGCGAGTGGCGAGTTGCCGACCTCGGCAGCGACATCACCGACGACTCATGGCGTCAGTGGATGATCGAGTGGGATGCAACACCGGGCGACCACGAGATCATGGTGCGCGCGACCGACAAGACCGGAGCCACCCAGACCGCCGAGCACGCCGACCCGGCACCTGACGGAGCCACCGGTTACCACACGATTCACGTCACGGTACGGTGACGACGATCTTCCCTGCGTTGGCGTTGCTCTCCATCACGCGGTGGGCCTCACCGATCTGATCAAGCGGAAACCGTCGGTCGATCACCGGGCGAAGGGCACCGCTGTCGAACAAGGGCAGCATCTCGGCGGCGAACTGGCGGGTGACTGTCACCTTCTCCTCGATCGGACGAGTACGTAAGGTCGTGCCCACCCAATGGGCACGCTTGGCCAGCAGCAACCCGACATTGACGGAGGTGCGACCGCCGCCCATCAAGCCGACCTGGACGATGGTGCCCTTCGCCGCGACTGCCTGCAGGTTGCGATCGACCTCATCGCCGCCGATCACATCGAGCACCACGTCGAACCCGGCCGGCACTGCGGCCACAGCGTCGGCCAACCAGGTGTGCGGCGAGCGTTGAAGTACGAGGTCGGCGCCCAGCTCATGACACAGCGCGGCCTTCCCCGCCGACACCGTCACCGCGACGCGGGCACCGATGGCCTTCGCGATCTGGATCGCGGCCGTACCGACGCCGCTGGCGCCGGCATGTACGAGCGCCCAACGACCGCTGGTGAGACCACCCTGTAGCACCAGTGCATCCCACGCAGTGAGGAACACTTCCGGAATGGCGGCGGCATCGACGAGATCGATACCCGCCGGCACCGCCAGCAGTTGCCGTTCATGGGTAGCAATGCGCTGGGCGTACCCGCCGCCCGCCTCGATCCCCATCACCCGGTCGCCGACCTTCCACATCCGCGCTCGTTGACCGACCGACTCCACCGTGCCCGCGAACTCGAGACCGGGGATCTCCGGCGATAGGCCGCGAGGGTCGGGGTACGCACCCATCCGCTGCAACAGGTCGGCGCGATTCAGCGCAGTCGCGGCGATACGCACCACGACTTCGTCGGGACCGGCGATCGGGTCGGCGACTTCCTCGATCGTGAGGACCTCGGGACCACCATGGGAGTGCAGGACGACGGCGCGCATACGCTCAGTCTTGCCCGCTACGGGGCCATGCGTCGCGCAACTTGGCAGCGGAGTACGACAACGGTTCGGGCAGTGTGCGCGCTTCAGCGATTGCCGTCATGAAGTTGCCGTCACCCTGCCAGCGGGGTACGACATGCACGTGCAGATGCTCGCTGATACTGCCCCCGGCCGCCTTGCCGAGGTTGATACCAACGTTCACACCGCCGGGTGCATAGGCCGCCTTCACAGCACGAACCGCATCCGTCACCATCGGCCACAGTTCGGCGCTCTCATCGTCGGTAAGCGCTTCCAACGCGCCGACCTCGCGATACGGCAGCACCATCAGGTGCCCCGATGTGTACGGGAAGGCGTTCAGTATCGCAAAGACCGACACACCGCGATGCACGATGTTGGCCTCCACATCGGACACTCCTGAGGCGAGAATGCGAGTGAACACGCTGCCGGCATCGTGAGGCATTCGCGCTCCCGATTCATTCACGTACTGCGAACGCCAGCCATTCCAGATGCGATCCAGTTCTGTCACGCTGTCGAACTTAGCCCCGGTGCCTGCGCCGATCAGGTGACGGGGTTGAGCATCATCACCAGCGACAGACGATCAGCAGCGCCCATGAACGGTCGCACCTCGACAGTGACCCCGAGCGCGTTTGCCAGGCCACGCGCCACGGCGAGGCCCATCCCCACCCCGGGGATCGTGTGACTACCGACGAAGGGGTACCAGACCTCATCAATCATCGCTGCACCAGCTGCGACCACCAGTTGCAAACCGGCGCGAGTGCCACGAACGAATGGCCCGATCTCGATCTGTGCAACGTCGTCGGCATGTATCGACGCCTCGGCCAAGAGGAGCGCGACCGCTGCCAGACGAGCACGGTCGGTACGCACCGTTGCGTTGCGCGGCGACGACAGCGGAACGAGACAGCCGGGCACACACCACGGCTGTTCGGATGCCGTCACCAGAATCTCGGCGCTGATGTCGTTCAGGTCGATCATCTGTTCATCGAGGCGCAGGAGCCCCTGGTCGAGCTGTCCGAGCAGCAGCAGGTCGTCCACGATCTGCACCATTCGTTCTACGCCGCGTTCGATGTGGTCAACGTGATCATTGGCTACGCCAGGCAGACGCGATCGCCCGAGGAGTTGGCTGTAGCCATGGATCACGTTCAATGGCGAACGCAGTTCGTGACTGACGCGCGACAGGAACGAACGGTGAGCCTCGGCGGTCGCCGTCACCATGGTGAGCGCGGTGCGCACCGCCAGCTCCTCCGTGCGCTCGAGGAACTCGAGCACGAAACGGTCGCCAGCAACCACCAATGCGAACTCCACGCTGCGTTCCTCACCACTCCCCGTGGTGACCGACACCCAACCGGTTCGCTTCTTCTCTCCAGCGTCCAGCATTCCTCGCGCCAGCTGCAGCAGATCCGCGTGCGCCAACACCGCCTGCATGTCGAGTGGACCACCGGTGAGGTGCTGCCCATTCCCCGCGGCCACCCACAGCAGCTGCAGGTCGAGCAGCTCGTCACCGTCGAACGCGGGCTCGAACACTGCGATCGTGCCGAACGAGCCATTTCCGATCGCCTGCAGCACACGGTCGCTGCGCTCGAGCTCGGCGCGAACGAGATCCTCGGAAGTGAGTTCACGCCCGGACAGCATCACCTGGCCGACGTCGACCAGCGTGAACGTGACCTCCACAGAGATCGTTCGAGCTAGAACATCGCGGTTCACGATGCGCCGCACGGGAACCCCGAATTCCAACTCAGCGACCGCCGGACGGATGAAATCCTCCAGCGGCGCAGGAGCCGCAGCACCAACCTTCAGCAACGGATTGAAGCTCAGCGCGGTCGGGTTCGCGTAGGACACGAGGATTTCGTCGGTCACCGGATCGATGTTGAGCAACAGCAGACCGTCCGAACTGGCATCAGCCATCAGCCGAAAACGCGTATCAGCGGCCTCGAGCTGCGACGACGACGTGTGGTCGGTGGAGACCTGCCCGATGAACTCGCCGACGCGGAACGTGGCAACCTCGTAGCGCACCACAAGCTGCCGACCGTCTTGCATCCCGCGCCGTTCGATCTGATATGCGAGCGGGCGCTCACCGCGCCACACAAGGTCGGCTGCGTTGACCGCCAGTTCGTAGTCGACATAGACCTCTGAAGCCAGCGTTCCTGCGACGATGTGATCTGCCAGTGGCACCCCACGCGCCGCGTCGTTCACCAGAACGATCTCGAGGTCAATGATCCGATCGCCAGTCTCGTCGAACAGTGGTCGGTAGAGGTACACGGCCTGCGCCATCGACTCGCTGTCGATCAACAGTTGCAGACCCGATGTCGTGAGCAGCGCCATCGCGTGATCGGCCCCGGCAGCCGTTGCCGGGCTTGACGACGCGTCTGGCGTGAGGCTGCTCATCGACATCAGGATAGACCTCCACCCGCCGCCGGAAATGCGAGGGGTTGCCAGGACGACTACCCTTGACTCAGTGATAGACGACGCCGATCAGCGCGGCACGGCAGCACGCAGTGGAGATATCGATTTCGCCGACCTCGTACGCGTGCTCCACCAGGGTGTGTGGGTCATCGACCTCGATGGCATCACCCTGTACGCCAACCAGCGGATGGCGGATCTCTTGCAGACGACGCCCGAGGCGATGATCGACGGTTCGGTGCTGGAATACTTCTTCGAGCACGACCACGCCTTGCTGTTGGAACAGATCGCAACCCGACACCGCGGCGCCAGCGACGACTACGTCGCCCGGCTGCGACGAACCGACGGCGAACTCGTCGTCGTTCGCGTCCACGCCAGCCCGCTGCGACGTGACGGGGTCGTGTTCGCATCCGTCGCTGCCATGTCCGACATCACCGAACTCACGGCGGATGCGGCTGACAACACAGTTGCATTGCACGATGCCGAGGAATCGCTCCGACGCCGCACGCGCCTGATGTCGTGGGTGGCGCACGAGTTGCGCACTCCGCTGAACACGATCGCCGGCTTCGCGCAGCTCTTGCGAACGAGTTCCCTACCGCCTCGCGACCTCGACCGGGTGAACAACATTCTGGCGGCCAGCACTCATATGGACGGCCTGGTCCAGGACTTGCTCGACTACGCGCGCGCGGACTCGGCGACGATCGAGGCTCGCCTCCAAGCGGTGGCAGTGGCCGATGCCGTCGCCGAAGCCGTCTCCTTGGTTGCCGGCGTCGCCCAGCAGCAGCAGGTGCACATCGACCGCAACGTGCCCGATCTCTGGGTCATTGCCGACCACCGCAAACTCGTCGGCGTGCTGGTGAACCTACTCTCCAACGCAGTGAAGTACGGCGGCTCGGGCAACGTCGTCACAGTGAGCGCGTCCGCTGTGAGCGGCAGAGTTGAATGCACTGTCGCCGACCAGGGGCCCGGAATCACGCTTCGCCACCAGCGCGCGATCTTCCAACCGTTCGAACGCCTCGACAATGCCGAAGGTATGCACGGCACTGGCCTCGGCCTCGCGATCGTCGACGCCTACGTGCGAGCGATGCACGGCACGATCTCGCTGGAGAGCGTTCCGGGGCAGGGCACCACGTTCACCGTCGATCTGCCACCGGCACAGCGACCCGACCCCGAGCCGGCCCCGCCCGACGCCCTCCCCGCGCATCAGGAAGCCGGCGAGAACGTTCGCACCGTGCTGTACGTCGAGGACGAACCGCTGAATGCCTCGTTGTTGGAAAGCATCGTTTCGTTGTTGCCGGGGCGAAGGCTGCACGTCGAACCCACAGTCGCTGGCGGCATCGCGGCGGCTTCCAGTATCCGACCGGCGCTGGTGTTGCTCGACCTGAACCTTCCCGATGGCTCGGGGTTCGATGTCCTGCGCTCGATCCGCAGCAACCCCGATCTCGCCGCGACCCCCGTGTTCATCCTCAGCGCTGACGCCACTGAGCAGGCCACGCAGCGTGCTCAGGAACTGGGTGCCGACCGGTTCATCTCCAAGCCGTTCGATCTCGAACAGTTCCTTTCGCTGCTCGATCACCACACAAAGTGACGGAATGGTTCTCTTCGTCAAGACTTTGCGCAACTCACCACAGGCGGCGACACCGAGCGTTCATGCTGCTATGCTGCGTGGGCAATGAGTCGCATCCGCAACGCCTTCGTCGCCGCTGCCTTGGTCGTGGTCACCATTCCCGGGGTCGCTCATGCCTCCACATCGGTCACCGCCGGCACGAACAAGTGCACGGTGACCGCTATCGCCCCGACGTTGAAGGGCACTCTGCTCACCGCAACCGCCACTGTGCTGTGCACGTCGGCGAGTTCGGTCGCAGTGCTGGTGGGCGTCGTTGAACTCGACGGCACCGTCGAAGACCTCAAGGTCGAAATCCCGGTGAAGTCGATCGCCGTGGCAGTGAGTGCCAACAAACTGGCCACCATCACCACCGCAACGGTCACCTGCGTGAGCACTGAGACCGGTAACGAGGAGTTCGCCACGAAGGCGGCAGTGAACATCGCTGGCACGGTGTCGGCGTACGACCGTACGGTGCCAAAGCTCGATTCATACGCATGCTGAGTTGCTGTGCCCGGTGCCACAAGTCACCACGCTCGGTTGTCGTCCAACCTTGTTGCGTAGCGAACAATGTGTGATACTTCTGTCTAGCTCAACATGAGAGGGGGGACAGTGAACTACCAACTTCCACGAGGTGTAGCGATCGCTGGTCTCGTGGCCTTCACTCTCGGCGTCACCACTGAGGCAGACGCAGCACAGAACGTTACCGCTGGCAAGAACAGGTGCACCGTGACCGCCGTTGCCCCGACGTTGAAGGGCACCACCCTCAAAGCAACCGCGACCGTGCTGTGCACGATGGCCGGTTCGGTCGCAGTCCTCATCGGCGTCGTCGAGCTCGACGGCACCGCCGAAGACCTCAAGGTCGTCGAAATCCCGGTGAAGTCAATCGCCGTGACAGTGAGCGCCAACAAGGCCGTCACCGTCACCACCGCAACGGTCACCTGCGTGAGCACTGAGACCGGTAGCGAGGAGTTCGCCACCAGGACAGCGGTCAACCTCGCTGGCACAGTGTCGGCGTACGACCGTACGGTGCCAAAGCTCGATTCATACGCGTGCTGAGATGGTGTGCCCGGTGCCACAAGTCACCACGCTCGGTTGTCGTCCAACCTTGTTGCGTAGCGAACAATGTGTGATACTTCTGTGAAGCTCAACAAGAGAGGGGGGACAGTGAACTACCAACTCCGACGAGGTGTAGCGATCGCTGGCCTCGTGGCCTTCAGCTTCGGCGTCACCACTGAGGCAGACGCAGCACAGAGCGTTACCGCCGGCAAGAACAGGTGCACCGTGACCGCCGTTGCACCCACGCTCAAAGGAACCACGCTCACTGGGAGCGCTACCGTGCTGTGCACGATGGCCGGTTCGGTCGCAGTCCTCATCGGCGTCGTCGAGCTCGACGGCACCGCCGAAGACCTCAAGGTCGAAATCCCGGTGAAGTCAATCGCCGTGAGCGTGAGCGCCAACAAGGCCGTCACCATCGCCACCGCATCGGTCGCATGTATCAGCACCGAGGCCGGGAACGAAGAGTTCGCCACGAGGGCAGCTGTCAATCTCGCGGGTACTGTGTCCTTGCTCGACCGCACGGTTCCCAAGACCGACGCGTACGCCTGCTGAGATCGCCATGAAACGCCTAAGTCTCCCTCGCATTGCCCGCGTTCTTACCGCTACCTCCTTTGGGCTGACTGCGCTCTGCTGGCCGACCGCCCATGCATCCGTCAACGTGGCCACCGGAGCGATGCGCTGCTCGGTCAGCAGCCGGCAACCCACGCTCTCCCTCTCCAAGCGGTTGGGCGGTTCAGTGGTCGTCACCTGCAACACCGCGACCACCATCGGAGTGGCGATCACCGTCGTGGAGCTCGATGGCGTCACAGAGGACCGGACCCTTGAGGTTCCCCTTCAAGTCCGCTGGGTCACAGTCGCAGCGAATACACCCGTGGTGGTGACCACTACCCGAGTGAACTGCGTCAGCACCGAGGTCGGCGGCGAGGAGTTCGCAACTCGAGCGCGGCTCAATGTGTCGGGAATACTCTCGGGCTGGGACCGTTCTGTTCCCGTGACCGACGCATATGCCTGCTAGCGAGGTACCTCAGCGCACGCGGCGAACACAGAAGCAGTTGGCATACGCCCTCGTCACGGTTGGCGCAACGGTGGTCGCCAACAGCCTACGAATGACCGTTCGCCTGGATGCTGCGGTCGTTGCGGCAGCCTTCGCCAACGGGCTATTGCTCGGCGGGCTCGCACTCGTCACGGCGATCATCACCCTCGTGCTCCATGGGCACCACCACCTCGCCGACACTGCATTGGCGCCGGGGATGCTCGCAGCAGCAATCGCCGGACGATGGGTATTGACCCTCATCAACGACCGGGTATCCGTTCAACGATGGCTGACGACTCGAATTGGTGCGCTTGTCGGAATGTCGTTTGTTGCTGGAGGGTTCGAGCGCCTGCTGTTGAAGCAGCACGATGTACCCGGCCTCGGCCAGTGGTCGTCGTCTGCGATCGCGACCCTTGCTGGCCTGTGCCTTGGCGCGCTGCTCGTGTGGCGACCGAAACGATCCCCCGGATCGGTGGCCGTCTTCGCCTCAGCTGCCGTCCCCTTTGGCACAGCGATCATGCTGTTGTTCACCGTGTCGTTCTGGAGTCGGCAGGACGAGCGACTGCTGCACATCACTTCCGACGCGTCGGTTGTAGGAGTGTTGTCGTCGCTCACCGAAGACATGAACGTGATCTCTGCGAAGGTGGCCACTTCGACCGAGGTCACCTTCGACGAGGTCACCTTCTCGGAACTCATCCAGAGCGTCGTGTTTGGGCATGAGACGATCCACGCCGCACAGCTCGTTCACATCAACAGCGACCAGTCTGTCGTGGTGCTCTCGGAACTCTCCGCGATGGGCGAGGAGTTCGACCGCTCCCTCGCCAACTGGACCCAGGGGCAAGGACCCGCCTTCGCCCGAGTGATAGCGAGCGAAGTGCTCACTTATACCGGATTCACTTGGCTTCCACTCCCCACAGGCGGGGAGCAGCCGTATCTCGTCTACGCGGCTCCCGTCGCGGTGAACGGCTCCTTCTCCGGCAGCCGAAATCTCCTTGTGACCACGATTTCGCTACCGGTGCTGCTCAACAATGCGGCGGCGCCCACCATCGTCGCCACGAGTCAAGCCGACATACTCCTTTACGCGCGCGCGCCCGAAGGACTTACCGCGCTGTGGAGCACCTCGGCCAACTGGGACAGCACAGCGCCGAACCCTGGGTCGGTCTCCAACCTGTCCGCAGAACCTGCCGACACGACCGCCAGCCAAGCAGTGAGTACCTTCTCGCTGAACGCGACTGAGTTCGACCTCATCGTGAGGCGAGGTGTCGACTTCGGGTCACCACTCGGTTTTCGCCGCATCGTCTTGGCCGCCGAGTCGCTCGGCGGCCTGCTGTTGTTGTCGTTGTTGATCGCGAATGGCGACCGCACAGCCCGACGCGAGAGAGAGCGCGTTCGACGTGAAGCATTGCTGGGAGCTGCGCTGCAAGGTTCCCTGGGATGGACAGCCATCATCGACGAGAACGACTGCGTGATGATGGCCAACAGCAACCAGCACGGCGGGGCCACAGGGAGTCGCATCGCGGATCTCACATTGTGGTCGAACGACTCCGAGGCCAGTTCCAAGATCTGTCGGTTGCTGTCGGGAGCGCGCGGCGGTGAACCAGGCAGCCAGCAACACGTCTGGAGCGACCCGACCGATGCCAGCCATGCAATTCGTATCTTCCAAGTCGAGGTACGTCCGCTCTCCGACCCCAGCATGGTGTACGTGCAATGTGTCGACGTCACCGAACACCGCGACCGGGCCATGCGGACCGCTCAGTCCGAGCGGATGGAAGCCATCGGCGTTCTGGCCGGTGGCCTGGCGCACGACTTCAACAACCTGTTGTTCATCACACTCGGCTATCTGCAAATGCTGCAGCGCCAGCAGCTGATCAGCAACGACAAGCAGGCCAACATGTACGTCACGCGGGCGATCGAGGCAGTCGACCGCGGTGCTGTGGTGGCCAAGTCACTGCTCTCATTCGCCCGCAGCCAACCGCTGACAGCAGTGCCGCTGAATCTGCGCGAGTTCCTCGAGAACTTGAAGCCGCTCGTGGAGCAAGGACTCGGGTCGGCGCACTCGCTCACCACCACCACCGCCGCCGGTGAATCCCTCGACGTCGTCGTGGATCCTGGTCGACTGTCCAACAGTTTGTTGAACATCGTGTTCAACGCCCGCGACGCGATGGACGGCCCAGGTCGGCTGGAGATCCGAGTTGCTCACGCCACAGCGTCACGCGACGATGACGCCGAGCCGGAGGACATGGTTGCGATCTCCGTCACCGACACTGGGCGAGGTGTGCCGCCGGAGGTGCTGGCGCGAGCCTTCGAGCCATTCTTCACCACCAAGAAGGTGGGGAGCGGCACCGGCCTCGGCCTGTCCACGGTGTACTCCTTCGCACAGCAAAGTGGCGGCTGGGCGGCCATGGAAAGCACCGAGGGTGTCGGTACCACCGTCACCATCTTCCTCCCCTCCGTCCGCGGAAGCGTCGCGCCGGTCACGTCTGCGCAGGCCACCCTTCATGTCGCGACCAAAGCGCTGGTCGTGGACGACGAACCGGCCCTCGCCGATCTCGTGGCCGGGTGGTTGGAATCGTTCGGCATGGTCGTCAGAGTGGCCAACAGTCCCCAGACCGCGCTGCAGGTAGCCGATGAGTTCAAGCCGCAACTGCTCATCTCCGATGCCAACCTGGCCGACCCGGTTGATGGTCTGGAGTTGGCGAGAGTGCTCGTGCAACGCGATCCCTCGCTACTCGTCGTGTTCATGACCGGTTTCAGTGATCGAATCAAGGCCCTGCAACGGGCAGGAGTGGCAACCCTGGCGAAGCCATTCTCTTCCGACGACCTGCGAGCTATCCTGGTTACCCACCTAGGTGAGCGACTTGCGCACCAATCCCAGCCCGAGGGCCCACTATGACCCCTGCCGCCCCGCAGCGCACGCTGCTCGTGATCGATGACGACATCGCCATCTGTCAGATGCTGGCGGATCTGGCATCAACCTTCGGCTACCAGACGGACATCGCGTGCACCCCCGAGGAGATCGACAGCCTCGTCGGCCGCGGGCACGACCTGGTGATGCTCGACCTCTCACTCGGCGAGACCGATGGCATGCGCGTCATGCGCGTGCTCGGTGAACGTCAGCCTGGCGCCAACCTGGTGCTCCTCACAGGTGCAGGTGTCTCGGTGCTGAGCGGTGCCAAACGGGTGGCCGAGCTCAGCGGTTTCAACGTGGTCGGCGCGTGCAGTAAGCCCACGAGCATCACCGAACTCGAGGCCGTGTTGCAGCCCCGCGACGAGAGTTCAGTGCTGGCCGTCGACGCCACCCAACACGATCTGGAAGCGCAGGTGATGGCTGCCCTCGACACCGGCTCGTTCCACCTCGTCTACCAACCGATCGTGAACCTCCAAACCGACCAGGTCACCGGCGCTGAGGCCTTGGTGCGCTTGAACGCACCCGGTATGGAACGGCTGTCCCCCGAGGTGTGGGTGCCGATGATCGAACGAGCAGGGCGCACCTCCGATCTCCTGGATGTGGTGTTCCGCCTTGCAGCGCACGACCGGGCCACCGCACTTGCGCTGCAGACGCTCCACACCATCTCGGTCAACGTGTCAGTGCTCGACCTCGCCGACACGAACCTTCCCGAGCGTGCGGAGGCTGCACTCGGCGTCGCCGCAAGCCCCCGCGCATGGACCTTGGAGATCACCGAATCTGCAGAGGTAGAACGGTTGGTGGATGCGCTCGACGTACTGGTACGTCTGCGGTTGAAGGGTTTCGGGCTGTCGATGGACGACTTCGGCTCCGGGGCGTCCACACTCGCTCGACTTCGCGAGCTGCCGTTCACCTCGATGAAGGCCGATCGGCGCTACATGCAGACCAACTTCGACGATCCTCACCACACCACCAGCATGCTGCGCGCTGCGGTCGAGCTCGGCGCGGCAATGGGTCTGAAGGTGGTCGCCGAGGGCGTAGAGACGACCGAGGAACTCAACATGGCCCGTGGCGTCGGCTGCGACCTCGCCCAGGGCTACCTGATCGGCCGGCCGGTCCGCGCCGAATCGTTCGGTGTGCTGGTGGCCGCGTGGTATCTCAACGCCACACACGCCTGACGGGCTGCTGACGCCCGCGCACCGCGAGGCCCCACGTGCGCGCTTTTCTGGCAAGCTGTTGACTGCCTTCGTCCCCCAGGAGTCAACCACGTGACCTTCACCCCCCGCTACCGGATCATCGGCGCGTTTGCAGTCATCGCCGTCGCTGGCGCGATCGTCGTCGGCGCCACAGGAAACGACCAGTCCGTCGCCCCGGCACCTGCCACCACCGAAATCACCGTTGCCAGCGAGGCACCGGTCATCATGTCGACCAGTTCGAGCTCCTCCCCCACGACGAGCTCATCCCCCACGACGACGACCACCGCCATCACCACGACCGCCGCTGTCGCCACCGCAGCCATCATCGCTGCACCTCCCGCCGCCGCGGTGCCGGCCGCACCCCGGCCCCCCGCCGCCGACTCGAACACCTACAGCGCGTGCAGCACTTCCTCACTCAACAGCATCAATGCGCTACGGTCCGGCGTCGGCCTCGGCTCACTGGCACCCGCGGGGAACACCGGTGCGTGCAGGTGGGCGCTCGCGCTGGCCAAGCAGGGTGCCCTGTCACACAGCGGGCTACCGTGCGGAGGCACCGGTGGGCAAGTGGTGGGCTTCTATGGTGTGAGCGGCGGCGCGGTCGACCCGACCTCCCCTGCCAAGATCATCCAAGGTTGGTTCGCTTCGCCAAGTCACTACAAGGTGCTCACCTACGCTGCGTTCACCAGAATCGACCTGCAGTTCGTCACCATGACCAGGCCGGACGGTTCGTGGCGGGTGTACGGCGTGGGCAACCTGTGCCCCTGAGCCGCTGAGCTGGCTCAGACGTTGGCGAGTTGCTCGTCGACCTCAGCATGCAGGCGGGCGACGAACTCGTCCAAGCCGACGCCGCGTTCCACTTCCCCGCCCCGCGGGTTCACGCCGAGCGTCGTGCCAGCCACATCGTCGTCGCCGACGACCAGTACGTACGGGGTCTTCTCCATCTTGGCGGTGCGAATGCGTTTGCCGAGCTGATCGCTGGCGCCGTCGAGATCGACGCGGAACCCTTCGGCCTGTAGCCGCGCCACGACCTGTTCGGCGTACCCCTGGTGGGCGGTGGCGACCGGCAACACACGCGCCTGCAGCGGGGCCATCCACGTGGGGAAAGCGCCCGCGTAGTGCTCGAGCAGCACGCCGAAGAAGCGCTCGACCGACCCGAACAGCGCGCGATGCAACATGATCGGGCGGTGGCGAAGACTGTCGGTGCCGACGTACTCCAGGCCGAACCGCTCGGCCATGTTGAAGTCGTACTGGATCGTGCTGAGCTGCCACTTGCGGCCGATTGCGTCCTGTACGTCGATGTCGATCTTGGGACCATAGAAGGCGGCGTCGCCTTCCTTGATCTTGTACGGCAGGCCGTACTTCTCCAGCGCGGCGCGCAGCGCGTCCGTGGCGTCGTCCCATGCATCGTCGTCGCCGACGTACTTGTTGGGATCCTTCGTGGAGAGGTTGGCCGTGAACTCGTTGAACCCGAACGCGCGCAGCACGCTCATCACGAAGTCGAGCAGCGAGGCGATCTCCTCTGCAGCCTGTTCAGGCATGCAGAAGATGTGGCTGTCGTCCTGTGTGAAGCCGCGGATGCGCATCAGACCGTGCAGCGTTCCGGCGCGCTCGTAGCGATACACGTTGCCCAGCTCGAACAGCCGCAGCGGTAGTTCCCGATAGCTGCGCTGCCGACTCTTGAAGATCAGACAGTGCATCGGGCAGTTCATCGGCTTCATGTAGTACGTGCCGTTGTCCATCTCCATCGGCGGGTACATACCGTCCTTGTAGAAGCCGAGATGACCCGACGTCTCGAACAGAGCGGCATTGGACAGATGCGGAGTGAACACGAACTGGTAGCCGCCGTTGGCATGACGTTCGCGGCTGTAGTCCTCCATCAGCTTGCGCACAATGGCGCCCTTCGGGTGCCACACGGCGAGACCGCCACCGAGTTCAGTCGGGAACGACAACAGATCGAGCTCGACGGCCAACTTGCGGTGATCGCGCTTCTCGGCCTCCTCCAGGCGATGCAAGTGCTCGTCCAGCGAGGCCTTGGACTCCCATGCCGTACCGTAAATGCGCTGCAGCATCGGGGCCTTCTCGTTGCCCCGCCAATACGCCCCCGCCACCTTCATCAGCTTGAAGTGACCGAGCTTGCTGGTGCTGGGCACGTGCGGACCACGACACAGGTCGACGAACTCAGGGGTGTTGCGGTACACGCTGATCGTCTCGCCCGAACCGATTTCGCCGGTGTCGTCATTGTCGGCCGCGCCAGTGCTGACACGTTCGATGATTTCGCACTTGTACGGCTGGCCGGCGAACACCTGCAATGCCTCGGCAGCGGGCAGTTCAGCGCGAACGAACGGCTGATCGGCCTTGATGATCACCCGCATCTCGGCGTCGATCGAGGCCAGGTCGCCCTCGGTGAACGTGCGTCCCCCGGGCAGTTCGAAGTCGTAGTAGAAGCCGTCGTTGATGGCTGGGCCGATGGAGTACTTGGCTCCGGGGAACAAGCGAATGACGGCCTGAGCAAGCACATGGGCCGTGGAGTGACGAAGTACGTGGCGGCCAGCGTCGGATTCGGCGGTGATGATCGCCACTGTGGCGTCGGCAGGCAGTGGGCTGCCGAGATCGGCCTCCTCGCCGTTGACGACAGCAGCAACCGCGGCCTTGGCCAATCCGCGACCGATCGATTCTGCCAGAGTGGTCGCAGTGGCACCCTCGGGGAGAGAGCGCTGCGAACCGTCTGGAAGGGAAATCGTGATCTCGGCCATAGGCCGCCCAGTCTACGGTCGGCCCCCTGCGCCGACCCGGGCAATTCCGTATCGTCGCGCCCTTGTCAGGCGCTGGCCATCTCTCTGGAGACGGAGGTGTCAGTGACGACACCCACCTTGGCCGCCATCGTCGGTTCGGTTTCGGCGGTCTTGCCGGCGTAGACGTTGCGGTACTCCTGACCCGTCAGCTGGCGTATCTCGAACATCAGCTCATCGGTGATCTGACGGAGCAGCAGGTGCTCTTCTCCTCCGCGTTGGCGATAGCGCTGCACATTGACCGGGCGACCCACCTTGATCGTGCACTCCATGCGCAACTTTGGGACCTTCGCATCGGGAGGCTGTATCTCACGGGTGCCGATGACGCCGACGGGGAAGATCGGGCAGCCGACCTTCAGCGCCAGCCGAGCTGCGCCCGTTCGCCCTTTGTAGAGCAATCCGTCGCGGCTACGGGTGCCCTCGGGGAAGATGCCGAACAATTCCCCGCGCCGCAGCACCCGTTCGGCCGTGTCCAGCGCGGCCTGACTCTTGTCGCCGCCGGCCCGATCGATGGGGATCATTCCCAGCGCTGGGAACAGGTACTTCGTCTTCCAGGAGTCCATGTATTCGGCCTTGCCGACAAAGCTGATGGTGCGCGGCACATGCAGCATGAGGAAGGCCGAATCGAGGAAGCTGACGTGGTTCGGACACAGGATCGCCGGACCATCGACCGGAAGTCGTTCGAACCCTTCAAGCTGAAAGCGCCACAGATGGTTGGCTACCGGGCGAGCGACGGCGCGCACACGAGCCTGCGCCTTGCCCGCCCCCTGCGCGTTCATCGGCCGCCTGCCGTGCTCACCATGCGCGGAGCATAGTCGCGCCCACACCCCCGCGTTTGAAGCCGAAACCGCACCCGGTGCGGCGCAGCCTTCACACGCGATCGGGGCTGCGCTGCGTTTGAAGCCGAAACCGCACCCGGTGCGGCGCAGCCTTCACACGCGTTGGCAGAGTGAGTCAGAGCAGGACGCCGAGGAGAGCCGCAGCGTCGTGCACGCTGTGGCCCCTGGCAGCCGCTGCGTCGATGATCGCCAGCGCACCGGGTGTGTCGAGGTCGTCGTCGAGCGCGGCGCGCACATCGTCCACCACATCGTCCTTCACCCGCGGCGCAGCGGCCCATGCCTGCAGACGAGCGGCGTTACGCGGCATCAACGTGTCGTCCCACTCCCACTCCTTGCGGTAGTGGTGCTCGATGATTGCCAGACGGATCGAGCGCGGATCCCAGACCTTGCGCAGCGCGTCGACGAAGACCAGATTGCCAAGGCTCTTCGACATCTTGCTGCCGTTCATGTACACCATCGCCACGTGCATCCAGTGCTTCACGAACTGCTGGCCGGTCGCCGCCTCGCTCTGGGCCCGCTCGCACTCGTGGTGCGGGAAGATGAGGTCGCTGCCGCCGCCGTGCAGGTCGATGCTGGGTCCGAGTTCACGTAACGCAAGTGCGCTGCATTCGATGTGCCAGCCCGGACGCCCCGGGCCCCACATGGTGTCCCAACTGGGCTCGTCGGACAGCGACGGGTGCCACAGCACGAAGTCGAGCGGGTGCCGCTTGTTCGGATCGTCGACGTTGCCGCCACGCTGGCGGGCGAAGTCGATCATCTGCTCGGCGGAATAGTTGCTGACCGTGCCGAACGACGGGAACTTGGAGACATCGAAGTAGACGCTGCCCCCGGCCTCGTACGCAAAGCCACGTTCCAGGACCAGACCGATGAAGCCGCGGATGTCGGGGATTGCGCTGGACGCGCGAGGCGTGCTGTGCACCGGCAGCGCATGCAGTGCTTCCATGTCGCGCTCGAAGCGGGCCTCTTCTCCGGCAGCGAGATCGAGGTAATGCACGCCCAGTTCGCGGGCCTTGGCGAACAACGGGTCGTCGACATCGGTGACGTTGCGCACACACTTGACCGTGTGGCCCTTGTCGATCAACCGTCGCTGCAGCACGTCGTAGGCGATGAAGGTTGCCGCGTGACCCAGGTGGGTCGCGTCGTACGGCGTGATCCCGCACGTGTACATCAGCACCTGCGGTCCCGGCTCGAACAGCACCACAGCTTGCCGGGCGGTGTCGTACAGGCGCATCGTCACGTGGGCGACGCTACCGCCTCGGCGGCCAGGGCGGCTGCCTTTGCCGCAGCCTTGGCCTCGCGCGGGTCACCTTTGATGCCGGTGAGCTTTGTAGCGACGCGGGTCTTGTAGCGCACGTTCAGCTGCAACATCACGGCAGTGAACGCCTCGATGGCCGTTGCATTCGACAGTTCACCGGCATCCAGCGGGCGACAACCAGGGATCAGGGCAATGATGTCGCTCATCGCCTTCACCGCGGCCGGGTCGTCGCCGCAGATCAGCACATCGCTGTCGATCGGTTCGCCGATGTGCCCAAGTTCGGTTGCCGGCAGGTGGTGGAATGCCGCAACGACGCGACAGCCTGGCACTGCTGCCTGCACATGGGCAGCCACGCTGCCGCGCGGTGGCACCAGCGGCTGAAATTCCTTACCGACCCGCACGAGCGCGTTGGCCATGCTGACGACGATCTTGCCGGCCAGGGCGGCTTCATTTTCTTGTGCAGTGGTGGCCGCAGAATCCCACGGGGTGGCGATCACCACGATGTCGCAGGCGGCCGCCGCCGCGTTGTCGCCGTACGAGAGCATTGGGGCCAGATCGGGCCACTTCTCCACCTGGCTGTCGCGGGCCTCCATCGCGCGGTATTTCGACCGCGAGCCGATGACTGCCTCGAACCCGATCGACGCGAGCCGCGCTGCCAGCGCGCTCCCCGCAGGTCCGGTCCCACCCAAGATTCCAATACGCATTCGGGGAGCTTTACACAATGGTCAGGCGTGGGAGAAGGCCGTAGTCCGCTCCGTCCGATTACGATGCCGCACATGGGTCTGCTCGACGGCAAGAACATCGTGATCACCGGCGTCCTCACGGATGCCTCGCTTGCCTACGGCGTTGCCGTGCTGGCGCAGCAGGAGGGCGCCAACATCGTGCTCACCGGCGCGGGCAGAGCCCTCAGCCTCACGGAGCGCACGGCACGCAAGCTGCCCCAGCCCGTCGATGTGTTCGAACTCGACGTCACCAACACCGAACACCTGGTCAACGTGCGCGAGGCGCTTGCGGCCAAATGGGGTCGGGTGGACGGCGTATTGCACAGCATCGGATTCGCCCCCGAGGCATGCCTCGGTGAGGACTTCCTGGCCCCGCAGTGGGCCGACGTCAGCGTTGCAATGCACGTCAGTGCCTACTCGCTGAAAGCGCTGGCCGAGGCGTTCGTTCCGCTGATGACCAGCGGAGGTTCGTTCGTCGGCCTCGACTTCGACAACACCGTTGCCTGGCCCGCCTACAACTGGATGGGCGTCGCCAAATCGGCACTCGAGAGCGTCAGCCGTTACCTCGCCCGCGACCTCGGACCACGTGGCATCCGCAGCAACCTGATCGCCGCCGGACCTGTGAAGACCATCGCCGCCAAGAGCATCCCCGGATTCAAGAAGTTCGAGGATGTCTGGGACGACCGCTCGCCGCTCGGCTGGGACGTCACCGATTCATCTGCCGTTGCCAAGGCATGCGTGGCGCTGCTGAGCGACTGGTTCCCGGCCACCACGGGCGAGATCATTCACGTCGACGGCGGATACCACGCCGTCGGTGCCTGACTCGGTCAGCGCACCACCTGAATCAGCACGGACGCACTCAACACGTCCACACGCACGTCGAACACATCACCCACGCCGTGGAAGCTGCCCAGCAGCGCCGTGGTCACAGAGGTACCCATCGCGAGCATCTGGCTCGTCGCACCCACCGACACCACTGAGTCGAAGTGCGCCGCGTTCGTGACCTGCAGCCGCTGGGTCACATGCACACGGACACATGGCGGGGCGACCACTGCGTCGTAGCGCAACGTGTCGTCGTCGAACGCGATCTCGACGACGCTCGCCGCGGACGGGGCATCACGGCAACCGGTCACGGGCGGCGGCGGCTGCTCAACATCTTTCGCCGCTGATGTCGCTGTGGTCGCCACCGTGGTACCTGCGGCTCCGCGCACCGTCGTCGAGTCGGCCGACGCGACCGGCGGGTCTGTCTGGCCTGACGATGGAACAACCTGCGGGCCACGTTCGCCGATGGAACCCGCAGTCGCCGCCGATGGCTCGCTCGTTGCCGCCGGACTCCGGTCGGTACAGCCAGTGGACCACATCGACACGAGGATGACGAGGGCAACGGGCCGAAGACGCACGGCACGAGGCTATGTCGTGTGTGGCGCCGGGTAGGTTCGCCCGTGTGAACCGCCTCGCCGATGAGACCTCGCCCTATCTGCGTCAGCACCGTGACAACCCGGTCGACTGGTATGCGTGGGGTCCGGAGGCCTTCGCCGCGGCTGCGGAACGCAACGTCCCCGTGTTGCTGAGCGTCGGCTACTCGGCCTGCCACTGGTGCCACGTGATGGCGCACGAATGCTTCGAGGACATCGACACGGCCGCGTTGATGAACGAACAGTTCGTCAACGTGAAAGTCGATCGCGAGGAACGGCCAGATGTCGACGCCGTCTACATGGAGGCCGTGCAGGCCCTGACCGGGCGTGGCGGCTGGCCGATGACCGTGTTCCTCACGCCGACAGGACAACCGTTCTTCGGTGGCACGTACTTCCCCAAGCCGCAGTTCCAGCAGCTGTTGGCGACGATCACCGATGTGTGGCTGCACCGTCCCGACGACATCCAACAGAACGTGAACGCCCTCACCGAAGCGTTGCGGCGCACAGAGCGCGTCGCACCGCTCGATGACCTGCCGCCGGTCGCGCAGGTCGAGCTCGGGCTGCAGCAACTGTTGTCCACGTTCGATCCCGAGTGGGGCGGGTTCGGCCGAGCGCCGAAGTTCCCATCGACGATGAGCCTCGATCTGCTGGCCCGCCACGTGCGCTGTACCGGCGACGCGCAGGCGCTGCACGTGCTCAGCACAACACTCGACGCAATGGCATCTGGCGGCATCTTCGACCACATCGGTGGCGGGTTCGCCCGTTACTCGGTGGACGACCACTGGCTGGTGCCGCACTTCGAGAAGATGCTGTACGACCAGGCCCAGTTCGTGCGCGTGTACACCCACGCATACCTGCTGACGGGACAGTCGATCTACCGCCAGGTGGTGGAAGAGACCGTCGCCTACGTCCTACGCGACCTGCGCCATCCTGACGGCGGGTTCTACTCGGCCGAGGACGCCGACTCACCGGACGAACACGGGCACGGCCACGAAGGGCTGTTCCACACCTGGACCATCGCCGAGGTGCGCGACGTGCTGGGCGACGGGGTCGACGCCGACGCCGCGCTCGAGTGGTACGAGTTCACCGAGGCCGGCAACTTCGAGGGGCGCACCATTCCTGCCCGGCTGCACCACCGAGGCGATTTGCTGCGTCCTGGACATATCGAGGACGCGCGTCGCCGACTGTTCGAGGCTCGCGAGTTGCGCCGGAGGCCGGGTCTGGACGACAAGGTGCTCAGCGAGTGGAACGGCATGATGCTGTCGGCGCTGTGCGAAGCGGCAGCCGCACTCGACCGCCCCGACTGGACCGCCGCAGCGCTGGCCAATGGCGAGTTCCTGGTGCGTGAACTGCGCCGGCCCGACCGACGGTGGCACCGATCGTGGCACGCCACTGGACAACCACCCGCCCGCCACGCCGCCCTGGCCGCCGACCACGCCCATCTCGTCGACGCGTTCACGCGTCTCGGTGAGCTCACCGGGCAGGCGCGCTGGCTGCGTGCCGCCGAGGACGTCGCCGACACGTTGCTCGACCACTTCTGGGACGTGCAACACGGTGGCGTGTTCACCAGCGCCGACGATGGCGAACAGCTGGTTGTGCGGCAGAAGGATCTGTTCGACAATGCCACCGCCTCGGCCAACTCCACGACAGCGATGGCGCTGTTGCGCCTCAGTGCGCTCACCGGCCAGTCACGGCATCGACAACACGCCGACCGCATCCTCGGGTTGATCGGTCGCGTCGTACCGCAAGCTCCCAGCGGGTTCTCCAACGCGCTTGCCGCGCTCGACATGCGCCACGCCGGGCTCACCGAGATCGTGATCACCGGCGATCGGCCCGACCTGCTGGCAGAGGTACGCGGCCGCTGGCTGCCCGACGCTGTGCTGGCCTGGGGCGAACGCCACGACAGCCCACTGTGGGCGGGGCGCGCCGACGGCCTGGCCTTCGTGTGCCGCGCGTACGTGTGCCAACTGCCCGTGAGCGAACCCTCGGATTTGGCTGTTCAGCTGGCCTGAGTGGCGCGACACTGGGGGTGCGGCCCCGTCGGGCCGAGACACGACAACATCCAGGAGGACGTCATGAAACGCCTTCTCAGTGCCGCACTCATGGCCAGCGCCCTGATCGGCGTGGTCGCCTGCAGCGATGGCCCGTCAATCGGCTCGAAAGTCGGCCGAACCGAGCAGACCACCGCCGACGACGGCCCGGGCGGCAACGCCGGTTCGGTACCGCTGATTCCCGGCCTCAAGCCCGAGTGCCAGGCCATCTACCGGGCGATGGCGGGGGCCGCCGAGGCGATGTCGGGCGCCAGCGACGCAGAACAGGCCACAGCCATGTTCTCCGCGTTGGTGGACGCGGTACCCGCCGAGTTGAAGGACGACGCGAAGACGTTCTCCGACGCCTACAGCGCCTATCTCAACATCTTGCTGAAGTACCAGGGCGACCCGACCAAGGCGATGGCCGACCCGAAGGTGGTGGCAGCACTCACCAAGCTCAGCTCCGCTGAGGTGCAGAAGGCCTCTGACAATCTGTCGAACTACATGAACGTCAGCTGCCAGACCGGCAGCTGACGGTTCAGCAGCTCAGAGGCCGGAACGCTCGAGCACGTGGATACCACATGCCGAGCCGAGGCCGATGACGTGGGCCAGGCCCACCTTCGCGCCCTCGATCTGGCGGGGGCCGGCCTCGCCACGCAGGTGGTGGCAGATCTCCCAGATGTTGGCAATGCCCGTGGCGGCGATCGGGTGGCCCTTGCTCTCCAGGCCGCCCGACACGTTCACCGGGGTCTTGCCGGTACGCCAGGTGGCGCCCGACTCGAAGAAGTCGACAGCGCCGCCCTCTTCGCACAGCATCAGGTTGTCGTAGTGCACCAGCTCGGCCGTGGCGAAGCAGTCGTGCAGTTCCACGAGGTCGAGATCCTCCGGGCCGATGCCGGCACGCTCGTAAGCGATCTTGGCCGCGTTACGAGTGAGAGTGTTCACGTTCGGGAGCACCTGACAGGCCTCTTCGTACGGGTCGGTGGTGAGCACCGAGGCCGACACCTTGATCGCACGACGCTGCTGCTCGAGGCTGAGGGTCTTCAGCTTCGCATCGCTCACGACCACCGCAGCGGCAGCGCCGTCGCAGTTGGCCGAGCACATCGGGCGGGTGTTCGGGTAGGCGATCATGATGTCGTTCTTGATCTCGTCGAGCGACATCGCCTTGGTGTACGCAGCCAGCGGGTTCAGCGTGCTGTGGAAGTGGTTCTTCTCGCTGATCTTGGCGAACACGTCGAAGTTTGTCGCGCCGTAGGTGTGGAGGTACTCCATGCCGATCTGAGCGAACGTGCCGGGCATACCCGAGGTGCCGATACGACCCTCGGTCTCCATCACTTCGCCGAAACGACCCTGCGGCGTCCAGCTGTTGCCGGTCTTCGTGCTGCGACCAGCGCCACCGAGCAGGCCAGCGCCAGCCAACTTCTCGACGCCGACGGCCAGGCCGAAGTCGGCTTCACCGGACTTGACGGTCATGATCGCGGTCTTCAGCGCGGTGGCGCCGGTGGCGCAGGCGTTGGAGACGTTGTAGGCCGGGATGCCGGTCTGACCGATCTGCTTCTGGATCTGCTGGGCGATACCGGGAGGGCCCATCAGGCAGCCGGCGGCAATCACGCCCATGTCCTTCATCGATACGCCGCCGTCCTTGAGGGCAGCGAGCACGGCCTCAGCCGCGAGGTCGACGGTGTCGCGGTCGGGATACTTCCCGAACTTGGTCATGTAGATGCCGAGGATCCAAACGTCATCGCTCATTGGATGCTGCCTTTCGAAGTGGGTGCGGTGCTGATGGGTGCGAACAGTGGATGATTCAGGCGGGCCGGAAGCCGAAGCCGATGGCCTCGACGCCGTTCTCGTCGGCGCCGAGCGGATACGTGGCGAGCGTGACCTTCTGGCCCATCGTCACGGACTCGGGGCTGGGCTCGACATCGATGATGTTGCCGCGCACGCTGGTGCCCTGGCAGTTGACGATGGCGGACACGAACGGCACCGGCACGCCAGGGGCGGCGAAGGTAACGATCGTGAACGACATGATCTCGCCGTCGGTGGCGACGTCGACCTTGCGGAACTCGGTGCCGCTGCAGCCGGCGCACGCATTGCGACGGTCGAAGAAGCGAGCGCCACATGCGGTGCACTCGTTGGCCACGAGGTGCGGGTGATCGCCGAGCACGAGATAGTCGACGAAAGGAATCTGGTTGGACATTGCGAACTCTCCTGAACAGGGGTGCTGGCGGCACTGTAGCCATCTGACATCTCCGTCAAAGAGTCGGCAGATGGACATCGCCCCAAGTCGGCGGTGAGGTGGGGTCAGGCCAGGCCTGAACGCCGACTTTGCGGGGTGGGGCTACTCGTAGAGGCGGCCGGCGCGCAGGATGTCGGCGATGAACAACCAGTCGGGCGCGGGGACATCGTCGCCTGCGTCGGCGTACGACTGTTGGAAGGCGACCAAGATCGCCTCCATCGCCCCGAGGAAACTGTCCACCGTCGGGTTCTCCCACTCCTCGGGGTGGCGCCGGTAGTGGCGCTGCAGGTGTTGCAGCACTGAGATCAATCCACCGACATCGCTGACTTCCGTGTCGAACGACAGCGAGTTCGTGTCGTCCGCTTCGGCTCCGTCGGCTCGCAGCCGACGAGAGAACGCCGACTTCGCTGCGCGTCCCTCACCATTGAACATGATGGATGATCTCCTCGATTGGGCGCCGTGGCCGCTTCGTGGGTGAACCGGTGGGTGCGTCATCGGGGGCACGTTCCCCCAGCGCGACGGCACCCACTTGTACCACGTGCGGCGGCACACCCAACGCGTCGAGCAGTATGCGGGCGTTGCGGAAGATCCCGAAGTACAGCGCGCCGAGGCCACGCTCCTCCACCAGCAGCAACAGGTTCTGCACCGCCATCGCTGCATCGGTGAGCCAGAACGGCACATCCCAGTTCGCCGCACTGTCGAGGCCGTGCCCCGACTTGTCACCCTCCGCGTAGCGTTCGGTGTAGGCGGTGGGGTCGGCAAGTGGCAGCACGATGATCGGCGCTTGCAGGACTCCCGGCTGCTTCGCGGCGAACCACTCCCCTGCCCCGGTGACCTCCCAGAAGCGAGCCAACGACTCACCGGTGAGCACCAGGAAGTGCAGCCCTTGGCTGAACCCGGCGGACGGAGCGCGACGGGCGAGATCGAGTAGCTGTTCGACGACCAAGGGGTCGATCGAGGTGGGCGCGAACTGGCGGGTCATGCGCCGCCGCCGCAACAGGCCGGCGAGCGGTGACACCGGATCGGTCAGCGGGCGCCGATCTTGACGAGATCTTCGGCCATCACCCAACCGTGCACGATGAGTGCACCGGCGTTCTTGGCGGGCAGGTTGGCGAACATCGCCGCGACTTCCGGCTTGATCTTGTCGGCCTTCAACGACTCATGGTCGAGGAAGCCGGTCTGGCCGTTGTTCTTGACGATGAAGCCCTGCTCGTCGTAGTTACTGTCGACCCCGAAGCGCCGAGCCAGGCGGCGACCCCATGCACGCTCTTCGCCGACAGCGCGATGTCCCGGACGGGGAATCATCTCGTCGACGTTCTTGAATGACTCAAGTGCATCGGGTACGACGAACCGTGAGCCCACCACGACATCTTCGTCGGGGAATGCCATCAGCGCACGGTGGAAGGCCTCGTTCATGAGACCCTTCAGCACCTGGTCGCGCTTGGACGTGCGCTTGACACTGAGGACGCCCACCAGCACACACGGGGTGCCACCGATGCGCTCGAGCGTGGCGAACGCGAACCCGTGGAGTCGGTCCTCGACGCGAGCAGTAGTGCTGAGCACCCAGCTCTCCTTGGCCTTCGACAACGCGCCGATGTCGAACGCACCCCCCATCGACGCCATCTCGTCGAGATCAGCGTCGTTGAGCGCCGCGCAGTCCCTGGTTTCCACCTGGATTGCCATTGCCCTGATGCTCCTGTGGGATTCCGAACCCCCCGGACAGACCCGGGGCGTGACCTGAGTTACCTATTCTGCCACCGAATCCCGACATTTCCTGTTGTCGGACGTAGGGAATAGCTGCAAATGGCGGGAGGGCGTCCGTTACAGCACGACGGCGTCGTGGCCGAGGGCCATTCGCAGCTCGCCGACCACCCGGTCGAGATCGACGCAGAAGTCGTCGGCCAGACGCAGCACCTTGCCGTTGCCGATGTGCAGGTACACCGGCGAATCCCCCGGGTGCTCGCGCAGGATCTTGCGGATCTGGTGGATCTTCAGTTCGTTCAACGAGGTGGCCGGCACCCGCAGTCGCAGCGGCGCCGAGTTGCCAGTGTCGAGGCCTTCCAAGATCTGCACGTCCTGGACCATGAACCCGATACGCGATTCGTCGCGCTTATCGATGCGACCCTTGACCGTGACAATCGAGTCATCGATCAGCTTGTGCCCCTGCTCCATCAGCACCCGCGGAAACACTGTCGCCTCGATCGTCGAGTCGAGGTCTTCCAAGATGAAGACAGCCATCTGGTCGCCCTTCTTGGTGAACTTGCGCGCCAGGTTGGTGACCACACCACCGAGTACGACCACCGCACCATCGTCCTTGTCGGCCGCCTCGGCGATGCTGCACTCGACCTTGCGGCGAAGTGCTGCCTCCACACCCAGCAGCGGATGGTCGGAGATGTACAGACCGAGCATTTCCTTCTCGAAACGCAGGCGGTCGCTCTTCTCGAACTCGTGCGGCGGCACCACCACGCGCTCGTCGAAGCCATGGTTGGACGTGTCGTCGCCCATGTCGCCGAACAGGCTCATCACACCCTGGTCTCGTTCGCGACGGCGCACCACCGTGCTGTCGATGATCTGCTCGAACACCATCAGCAAACCCTTGCGCGGGTGACCCATTGAGTCGAACGCCCCGGCCTTGATCAGCGATTCCACTGTGCGTTTGTTGAGCACCGACTCCGGAGCGCGTTCGGCAAACTCGTGGAAGCTCGCGTAGGGGCCGTTCGCATCGCGCTCGCGCAACAGTTGCTCAACGAGCCCCTCGCCGACATTGCGGATCGCCGACAGGCCGAACGTGATCGCGCCAGGGCTTCCCGTGGGCAACACGACGTCGATGGGAATCTCGTGCAGTCCGAGCGCGGCGAAGTCGATCACCGAGCGGTTGACATCGGGGGTGAGCACCTTCACACCCGTCGCCCGCGCGTCGCTGAGATACACGGCGGCCTTGTCGAGGTTGCTCTTGACGCTCGTGAGCAAACAGGCCATGTACTCGACCGGGTAGTGCGCCTTCAGGTAGGCGGTCTGGTAGGCCACCAGGCCGTAGCCGAACGCGTGACTCTTGTTGAACGCATAGTCGGCGAAGGGTTCGATGATGTCGAACAGTTCCTTCCCCAGCGGCCGCCCGTAACCGGTGTTTTCGCACCCATCTTCGAATGCCTGTCGGGCGGCGGCCATGACCTCGCGGCTCTTCTTGCCCATCGCCTTGCGCAAGTTGTCGGCTTCGGCCAGCGAGTAGCCGGCAAACTTCTGCGCCACGCGCATCACGCTCTCCTGATAGATCATCAGGCCGTACGTGTCGCCCAGCACCTCCCTGGCATCCTCGTGGAAGTACTCGACTGGCTTGCGCTCGTTCTTACGATCCGCGTAGTCGTAGTGCATGTTCACCGACATCGGACCCGGGCGGTAGAGGGCCACGAGCGCGGCGACGTCGTCGAACGAGGTGGGTGCCAGCGAGCGCATCAGCGCCCGCATCGGCGGCGATTCCAGCTGGAACACGCCCATCGTGTCGCCGCGCTGCAGCAGCTCGAAGACCTTGAGATCCTCCAACGACACCGTGTCGATGTCGAACGTGGGGTCTTTGGTGGCCCGCACCATGGCCATCGTGTCGGAGATGACGTCGAGGTTGCGCAACCCCAAGAAGTCCATCTTCAGCAGACCGAGTTCCTCGACGCCATGCATCTCGTACTGGGTGACGATCGGGGCGTCTTCGGGCTTGCCGCCGGCTTCCGGCTTCCGCTGAATGGGCAGGTAGTTGGTGAGCGGCTCTTTGGTGATCACCACTGCTGCGGCGTGAATCCCGTCGCTTCGCTTGAGACCTTCGAGCCCACGGGCCACCTGCACGACGCGCTTCACATCGGGGTCGGCTTCGACCATTGCGCGCAGTTCGGCGGCAGCCTTGTACCCGTCGGCGTATTTCGGGTTTTCCTCAAGGCAGTACTTCAACGGGGTGTCGCGGCCCATCACCAGCGGTGGCATTGCCTTAGCGACCTTGTCGCCCATTCCGTAGGGGTAGCCCAGCACGCGCGCTGCGTCGCGAACTGCGTTGCGGGCCTTGATGGTGCCGAACGTGATGATCTGCGCGACGTGGTCGCGGCCGTAACGCTCGGCCGCATAGCGGATCATCTCGTCGCGATAACGAGAGTCGAAGTCCATGTCGATATCGGGCATGGAGACACGGCTGGGGTTGAGGAACCGTTCGAACAGCAGGTCGTACTTGATCGGGTCGAGATCGGTGATGCGCAGGCAGTACGCCACCGCGCAACCGGCGGCCGAACCACGTCCGGGGCCGACCCGGATACCGGCGTCCTTGGCGTGCTTGATGAGATCCCACACGATGAGGAAGTACGAGGCAAACCCCATGTTCTTGATGACCTGTAGCTCGTACGCGAGGCGCTCGACGACGCTGTTCGGCAGCGTGTCGCCCCATCGATCAGCGGCACCCTTCCAGGTGAGGTGGTCGAGGTAACCGCCATCGTCGATGAAGCCCTCGGGCAACGGGTAGTTCGGCAGCAACGGCTTACCGAACTCGATCTCCACGTTCGCACGCTCGGCAATCCAGAGTGTGTTGTCGCACGCCTCAGGCAGGTCGCGGAACAAATAGCGCATCTCGGCGGCGCTCTTCAGGTAGTGCTCGGTGCCCTCGAACTTGAATCGCTTCGGGTCGTTCAGCATTGCGCCGGTCTGCACACACAGCAGCGCGTCGTGCGACTCATGGTCGGCCTGGTGCACATAGTGCGAGTCGTTGGTGGCGATGATCGGGGCGCCGATCTTCTTCGCAATCTCAATCAGCTTCGGGTTCGTGTCGCGCTGTGCTGCCAGACCATGGTCCTGCACCTCGACGAACAGGTTGTCCTTGCCGAAGATCTCCTGCATCCGCCCGGCCTTCTGCAGGGCGCCCTTCTCGTCGCCTTGCAGCAACGCCTGCAACACATGCCCACCCAGACAACCCGTGGTCGCGATGAGGCCGTGGTGGTACTTCTCCAGCAACTCCCAGTCCATGCGCGGCTTGTAGTAGTAGCCCTCGAGGAAGGCCAGGCTGGCCAGCTGGATCAGGTTCTGGTAGCCCTGGTTGGTCTCGGCCAGCAGGGTCATGTGGTAGTAGAGCTTCTTGCCTCCGTCGGTGTCGCCACCCGAGTCGTCGACCCGGCCGCGGCGGGCGGGACGCTCGTGGCGGCTGTCGTAGGCCAGGTAGGCCTCGGTACCGATGATCGGCTTGACGCCCTGCTTCTTGCATTCCTTGAAGAACTCGAGGACGCCGTACATGTTGCCGTGGTCGGTGATTCCCAGCCCAGGCATGCCGTCCTGCACCGCCTTGGCGACGAGTTCGTCGAGTTTTGCCGCCCCGTCCAACATCGAGAACTCGGTGTGGACATGCAGGTGGGTGAACGAGTCGCCCACGGGCGCGGCCTCCTTCGGCGATGGATGAACAGGGTGCTGGAATCACATTGCTGTGATTCGATTGACGCTAGCCGCGAACCTGGCCGCGCGGAACAGCCGTCAGAGATACGTGCCAGGGCGATCGCGTGGTTCGGGACCCCCGCCCTGGCCAGGCATGCCGCCAACACCGGGAGGAAGCTGGCGCATCTGTTCGAGTTGCTGGCGGGCGGCAATCTGTTGGGCGAACAGAGTGGCCTGGATGCCGTGGAACAACCCTTCGAGCCAGCCGACGAGCTGTGCCTTGGCGACACGAAGTTCGCTCTCGGAGGGCACCACATCCTCTTTGAACGGCAGCGCCAGCATGTGCAGTTCGTGCTGCAGATCGGGCGACAGCGCCAGGCTCAGCTCGACGATCGAACGCTCGTAGATCTCGGCGAGTCGCTCACGGCTCGCTTCGTCGAGCGGTTGGCCGCGTACTTCCTCGAGCAGTTGCTTGACCATTGAACCGATGCGCATCACCTTGGCCGGCTCCGTCACCGTCTCCATCAGCGTCTGGTCGTCCATGGCCGGTTGGCCACTGGCCACGACCTCGCCGTGTTCGATCTGGGGGGTTTCGTCACTCATCGGAACTCCATCTCGGGAACTAGCTGCTACTCCCGCACCGTACCCGCTAGCAGCGGTACGAGCATCTCTGCAGAGGTGAGTGACCCGTGACGACAGACAAGCGGGAACGGGCCACTGTCATCTGGGTCGTGGAAGCTGACCGGCGCATACGGCACCAGTGCCACGTCGCCGTAGCGGGCGGCCACCGGGGGGCTGACCACCGACCCGAACCAACCGCGTTCGATGAGGTCCGCGCGGGAGTGCACCCACGCAGTGTCGGAGTGGTGTTCGGTGGCTGCAGCCAGCAGATCGGCAGCGGCGCCGGGTTTCGCGTGCAGCCAACGGAAGCGACCTTCCCCGCTCTGGGCCCGAACCAGCCGCAGCACGTCCGGGTGCGGGTGCACGATGCGTTCGCCGACGTGCACCTGACCGTGGTCGGCAGTCACCAGCAGCGCAGCACCTGGCGGCAACTCGTCGAGCACGTCGGCCACGATGCGATCAGCGGTGCGCAACTCGGCGTCGTAGTACGGCCCGAAGCCGCGCTCGTGGGCCACTTTGTCGATGCCGTCGTAGTACGCGTACACGAACCGCTCACCACGACGCAGCTGTTCACCGATGGTGACCGCGAGACCCGACGTGGTGCGGTAGCCGACGGGCGACCCTCCACGTAGATGCGCTGCGGTGAACGCGGAGGACTCGAGTTCTGCCTTGCTGACCACCGGAACCCGCTCGCCGAGAAACGGCTCGAAGGGCTGAGTAGTGGTGGGTTCGATGCGACGACGTGCATCGCCCGCTGCGGTGTGCCAGCGCAACACGTTCAGCACCTCGCCCGCAATCTCCATGCGGTAGCCCACCACACCGTGCTCACCTGGCGTGAGACCAGTGGTGATGGAGGTGAGCGCGGTGCCCGTCGTCGACGGAGCGACGGTGGTGATCGGGCCACCGGACAGGCTCGACAGCGTGGGGGCGATCGCGGCCCGTTCCGTGAGTTGTTCCCAACCCAAACCGTCGAGCACCAGCAGCACCACCTGCTGCGCCCGCGCCGCTGCGGCTGGAATCCAGGCAGGTTTGGTCGCTCCGCGCGGCGCCAACAGCGCTGGCACGATGCCGCGCACATTGGCGCCTGAATACTGCGGGACGATCGGAGTGGGAGTCACGAGGTGGTCAGTCCAGCACCTCCCCACACATCAGCGCCAGCCCTGAACGCGGGCAACGCTGGAAGTGTGCTCGTCCCGACGGCGGTGAGCGGCCTACGATGACGCCGTGCGAGTCTCGAGCAAAGGCGATTATGCGTGTCGGGCGTTGCTGTCATTGGCATTGCACGACAAGGCCATAGGGCCGACCTCGGTCCGCGACATCGCCGAGCGCACAGCGATCCCACAGCCCTACCTGGAACAGATCCTGCTCGCGCTGAAGGGCGCCGGGCTGGTGCGTTCCAAGCGCGGTGTTGGTGGTGGCTACGTCCTCGCCCGCCATCCCGAGGACATCCGTCTCAGCGAAATCCTCAGCGCAGTCGATGGCCCCATCAGCCTCGGCGACTTCGGCGAACCCCACCAAGACGGTGCCTGCGACCACGAAGGTCAGTGTGTGCTCCTCTCGATCTGGAAGTCGTCGGGAGAACAGATGCGGCGCATCATGGAGGGCTTCACCCTGCAGGCCGTCGCCGATGCAGCCCGCGGCGAAGCGCCCTATCCAGATGCCAAGTTCGACTGGGTCATCTGACTCAGTCAGGCGATGGGGTCGGAGAGACTCGCCTCGACCGCAGCAAGATCCGCGGGAAGTACTGATTCGAAGCTGAGCATCTCACCGGTCGATGGATGCACCAGTTCGAGACCGGCGGCGTGGAGGAACGGGCGCGGGCACGGTACGGCCACACGGATGCCGCCGTACTGACCATCGCCGACCACCGGGTGACCGATTGCGCTGAGGTGGACACGAATCTGGTGCGTCCGGCCGGTCTCGAGACGGCACTCGAGCACCGAGACATCGGCGGGGGTGCGATAGGCATGCAGCACGCGGTAGCGGGTACGCGCCGACTTACCGTCGACCACGACCGACATGCGCATGGGGTCGCGATGGTCGCGACCAATCGGGGCGTCGATGACGCCTACCGGGTTGTCGAGGTGCCCCCACACGACCGCCCGATACACGCGACCGACGTCGCGCGACGACAGCGCGCTCACCAGGAAGTGGTACGCGCGCTCGGTTCGGGCCACGACCAGAAGCCCAGTCGTGCCGATGTCGAGACGATGCACAATTCCCGGGCGGTGCGTCTCACCGACATCGGCGATCTCGGGATAGCGAGCGAGTAAACCATTCACCAGCGTGCGGTCGGGGTTCCCAGCGCCGGGGTGCACTACCAGGCCGGCTGGCTTGTCGACCACGATGATCTGCTCGTCCTCATAGACGACGGTGAAGACCACCGAGGCATCGGCCTGAGGTGCTTCCGGCACGGGCAGCATCGCCTCGTCGACGAGCACGACCTGGGTCTCTTTGACGCGCAACTTGCCGATGGTCTGCACCACGCCGTCGAGTTGTACGCCGCCGACAGCGATCAGCACCGCAGCGTCGGAGCGACTGCATTCGGTCACCAGCGACACGATGCGGTCGAGCCGTTCACCGGCCAGAGCAGCAGGAATCTGTTCTTCAATCACGAGCGGACTTCTTTCGGGGAGAACAGCGACCACAACAAAAACAATGCCCCGCCGACGTTGACGCCCATGTCGGCGACGTTGAAGATCGGGAACCACTGGAAGTCAATGAAATCGATGACTGAGCCGTGCATCCAGCCATCGCCGCGGAACAGCCGGTCGAACAGGTTGCCCAGCGCACCGCCCATGACGAAACCGGCGGCAATCAACACGGTACGACTTCCTGAGTGGCGCACGGACACGGCGATGAACACCACGACCAGCAGCGCGAGCAGTCCAATGATCGGCCCGATGCCCTGCCCCTGCGAGAAGGCCATTCCGCTGTTGAACGACAGGTTCCACTGCAGCGTCCAGATGACGTGATGCCCGCTCCCGTCCGCAAGCGCGTCGACCGCCCATGCCTTGGTGAGTTGGTCGACTAGCACCACGAGCGCGGCGATGGGCAGCATCAGCGGGAAACCGCTGATGGAGCGTGAGGACCTGGCCGACTCAGCGACCGGCGCCGAGCGGTCATCGTCGGTCATCGTCGACCGATCCCTCCGACCTTCTCCTCGACGAGCACAGTGGCCCACGGGATGGCCTCAAGACGTTCGCGCGGGATGGGCCGGCCGGACTCGACGGAGTAGCCGTACGCCCCCGTAGCGAGGCGCGCAATGGCTGCATCGATCTCGGCGATCGTCTGACGAGCCTGCGCGCTGAGCGCAAGGTCGCGCTCGCGTTCGACGACCATCGTGTCGCCCTCGCCACCCTCGTCGTCGAACTGCACATCGCCCATCTCATGCTCCTCGATGAGCTGGAGCGCTTCGTCCTCGAGTCGCACTGCCTGACCGGTCGCTCTCGCCTTCTCTTCGAACAACGCGGCGCGCATTGTGGTGAGGAACTTCACATCGAAGTCTTTGGTGTACGCGAGCCCGTCTTTGGTGACGCCCTTCACGACCGGCTTCTCGGGGACGATCACCACGAACGGCTTCCTCACCGGCTTGCGCTCGGGCACCTTGGGGGTGACCTTCTCAACGACCTTGGGTACTGGCAACAGAGCGACTGCTTTCTTCGGCGGAGCCGGCGCCGGAGCAGGCGTGGCCTTCTTCGCCGGCGCCGTGACCGGCGTGGCCTTCTTGACAGGAGCGGCAGCGCTCTTCTTCGCCGGCGCCGCGGTCTTCTTCACAGGAGCTGCAGCCTTCTTCGTTGGCGCAGCAGTCTTCTTCACAGGAGCTGCAACCTTCTTCGTTGGCGCAGCAGTCTTCTTCACAGGAGCTGCAACCTTCTTCGTTGGCGCAGCAGTCTTCTTCGCCGGAGCAGCAGCCTTCTTCACTGGCGCTGGGGAGGCCTTCTTCGCCGGAGCAGCAGCCTTCTTCACTGCGGGAGCCGCCTTCTTCGCCGGAGCAGAAGCCTTCTTCACTGCGGGAGCAGCCTTCTTCGCAGGGACCGCCTTCTTGGTGGTTGCCTTCTTCGCGGTTGCCTTCTTGGCCGTGGCCATAGCGCTGAACCTCCGTCGTCCGACGCCGTCGCGTCGATGTAAGGCCGGGATGTTACCGCTGATCAGGCTCGAGAGGGCTGATCCACCGCTCCAGCCGCTGGAACGTGGTTTCGACCGACAACGCCACGACCAGCTGTTTGGACCGCGAGGTGTGTCCGGCGACGAGCGTGACATCTCGCGGACGCAGGCCGCACGCTGCAGCCAAGACTGCTTCCACTTCAGCATTGGCGCGCCCGTCAAGCGGCGGGCTGCACACCTTGATCTTCAACTCGTCACCGTGCATACCGACCAACTTGGCCGCGCTCGCACCCGGCAGCACGCGAACGGCGACCACACAGCCGTCCGGATGCGGACGGATGGGTGTGGTCAACCTGCCACCGCAACCGTGATGTGAATCGGCTCGCCGTCAAGGTCGGCGTTGGTCTCACCGGTACCCCAGTTCAACGAGGTGGCGAGCGTGGCATCGGTGAGCAGGTGCTGGAACGCAGTGACCTGACGGCGCACAGACTCGGGCAAGCCGAGCGTGAGCGAAATACGATCGCTGACCTGCAGCCCCGCGTCGCGTCGCGCCTGTTGCACCAGCCGGACCAGGTCGCGGGTGACACCCTCGGCCTCGAGTTCAGGCGTGAGGGCAGTGTCGAGCAACACGATGCCGGCGCCTGCCGACAACGGCGTGCTGGCTCCGTCGCCTTGCACCACGAGCTTCAGCGCATACTCGCCCTCCTCCAGCGCCACCCCCCCGGCCACCACACCACCGGCGGTCTGCTGCCAGTCGCCGGACTTGACTGCCTTGATGACCTGCTGCACCTGACCACCCAAACGCGGGCCGAGCTTGGCGGGTACGACCTGCAGGTCGTAGCTCGCCACCGAATCCACGTCGTCGGTGAGCGTCACCGACTTCACGTTCACCTCGTCAGCCACCAGATCGGTGAACGGAGCCAGGCGAGCGGACCCGGGAACAGCAACCTGCAGCGCTGCCAGCGGCTGACGCACGCGCCGACCATGAGCCTTCCGCAGGCGCAGGGTGCTGCTACAGACATCGCGCACGAGGTCCATCGACTCCACGAGCGCCGGGTCAGCGGGCACGTCAGCGGCCGACGGGTAATCCGTCAGATGCACACTGCGCTCACCGGTGAGCCCCTGGTACACAGATTCGGTGACCAGCGGTAGCAGCGGGGCCAGTGCGCGGCACAGCAGCGCCAGCACGGTGTGCAACGTGTCGATCGCGTCCTGATCGCCAGCCCAGAAACGGTCACGCGAGCGACGCACATACCAGTTGGTCAGCGCGTCGAGGAACGAACGCACCGCTCCGCACGCGGCGAACAAGTCGTACTCGTCCAGTTCGACCGTGATCTCTGCGAGCAGATCGTGCGTCTTGGCCAGAATGTAGCGATCGAGCACATCCGTGCTGTCCGTACGGAACGTGCCACTCGTGCCAGCAGCGTTCGCGTACAGCGACAGGAAGTACCACGAGTTCCAGATCGGCAGGATGATGTGCCGAACCGTGTCGCGGATTCCGTCCTCGGTGACCATCAGGTCGGTGCCACGAAGGATCGGCGAGCTGAGGAGGTACCACCGCATGGCATCGCTGCCGTACGTGTCGAACACCATCATCGGGTCGGGATAGTTCTGCAGGCTCTTCGACATCTTCTGGCCGTCGTCGCCCAGGACGATGCCGTGGCTGACGCAGGTATTGAAGCTCGGCTTGTCGAACAACGCCGTCGCCAACACGTGCAACGTGTAGAACCAGCCCCGGGTCTGACCGATGTACTCGACGATGAAGTCGCCGGGATAATGGCTGTCGAACCATTCGCGGTTCTCGAATGGGTAGTGCACCTGGGCGAAGGGCATGCTGCCGCTCTCGAACCAGCAATCGAGCACTTCGGGCACTCGCCGCATCATCGACTTCCCGGTCGGGTCGTCAGGGTTTGGTCGCACCAGGTCATCGACGTAGGGACGGTGCAGATCGGTGACCGCCACACCGAAATCGCGCTCCATCTCGGCCAGGCTGCCGTACACGTCGATGCGCGGATACTCCGGGTCGTCGCTGCGCCACACCGGGATCGGCGAACCCCAGAAGCGGTTACGGCTGATGGCCCAGTCGCGAGCGTTGGCCAGCCACTTGCCGAACTGGCCATCCTTGATGTGTTCGGGCACCCAGCGGATCTGCTGGTTGAGTTCGACCATACGGTCGCGGACAGCAGTGACCTGCACGAACCACGAGCTGATCGCTCGGTAGACCAGCGGCTCGGCGCAGCGCCAGCAGTGCGGGTAGCTGTGCAGGTAGCTGTCGTGACGGACGACGACTCCGCGCGCCTTGAGGTGCTTGATCACCTCGGGGTTGGCATCGAAGACGTGCATGCCGGCCCAGTCGGTGACCTCGGCGGTGTAGCGGCCGTGTTCGTCCATCGGACACAGCGTCGGGATACCCACGGCGTTGCAGATGTTTTGGTCGTCCTCGCCGAAGCCGGGGGCCATGTGCACCACACCGGTGCCGTCCTCAGTGGTGACGAAGTCGGCGGCCAGCACGTGGAAGGCGTTGGGCGTGTCGGCGAAGTACGGGAACAATGGGGTGTACTTGCGGCCGACGAGATCCGCTCCGGTGAGCGTGCCCACCCGCGTCGCACCGGCGAGTTCCTTCTCGTACGAACCCAGCCGTGCCTCGGCGAGGATGTACCGCGTGGTGTGGCCCTCGGAGTCGGTCTCCTCCATCACCGCGTACTCGATCTCCGGGCCCACAGCGAGGGCAAGGTTGCTCGGCAGCGTCCAGGGGGTCGTCGTCCACGCAAGGATGATCTCGCCGCTCTCAAGGTGGAACTGCACCGTGAGTGCCGGGTCCTGGCGATCGCGATACACATCGTCCATACGTGTCTCGGTGTTGCTGAGTGGCGTCTCGCACCGCCAGCAGTAGGCGAGCACGCGGAAACCCTCGTAGACCAGTCCTTTGTCCCACAACGTCTTGAAGGCCCACATGACGCTCTCCATGTAGGAGGTGTCGAGTGTCTTGTAATCGTTGTCGAAGTCGACCCATCGGGCTTGGCGATTGACGTAACGGTGCCAGTCGTCGGTGAATCGCAACACGCTCGTGCGGCAGGCGTCGTTGAACTTGTCGATGCCGAACTTGGCGATCTCCGGGTGGCCGCTGATACCCAGTTCCTTCTCGGCCACGACTTCCGCGGGCAACCCATGGCAATCCCAACCAAAGCGGCGATGCACTTGCTGGCCGCGCATCGTGCGGTAGCGCGGCACAGCGTCCTTCACGAACCCCGTGAGCAGATGGCCGTAGTGCGGCAGACCGTTGGCGAACGGGGGGCCGTCATAGAACACGTACTCGTCGGCCCCGTCCCGGGCGTCGATCGAGGCCTGGAACGTACCGTCGGCGTCCCAGAACGCGAGGATCTCGCGCTCGACGGTCGGGAACGATGGCTGGGGTTGGACGTTTGGGTAAGTCACTGGTGCTCCTGTGCGGCTTGCACAGGGACGAACCAGAGGTCCGCGGTACCACCCTGCTTGCAGCGCCCCGCAGGACCCTGCCACTCGACTTCGCCAGCGATATCGGGCTGGACCCGTCCGGTTCTACTGGGGTATTCGGCGAACCTCATACCTGTTCTTCCGGAGGCTCAGAGGTGATGGCCTCGTCAACGCCGTGAAGAAAATCCTAGCGCCCGAGGGCGCAGCGCGTTCGTCAGCGGAGCTCGTCGCCACCGATTCGGAACGGATCATTCTTCGATCCGGGCCTGATGATCGGCACTTCCGCGGTGATGCCGTGGCCAGCGTCCATCGGCATCGACGCGGTGAGCGGCACCTCGCCGGTGGGCACGTCGTCGGGGGCGAACAGCGACATCGGGTCGTCGTCGGCGTCGAGTTCGAACGCACTTGCGGCAGGAGCGACCGCTGCGGTGGGCGCTGGTGCGGCAGGCGCCGCTGCGGCAGGCGCCGCCGAGCGCCGCACCACGGGCTCGGCCGAGGCGGACAGCAACGGGCGGCGCATATCGGCCAGCCCACCCGGCACGCGCTCGACGATCTCGTGCAGTTCGACAGCGGTATCGCGCAGGCGCTCGCGCTGGGCCTGGACGTACTGCTCGAGTTGATCGACGTCGGAGAGCAGGAAGTCGCGACGGGCCAACAGTCCCTGCACCTCATTCTCGGCGAGGGTCAACTCGTCCTCCTTCGAGCGACGAGCCTCAGCCTTGGCCTCATCGATCATCCGCGCTGCCATCGATCGAGCACTGTCGACAACACGACTGGCTTCGTCACGGGCACCACTGGTGACCGATTGCGCTTCGGCCCGAGCCTCGGCGACGGCCGTGTCGGCCGTGCGCTGAGCGAGCAACAGTGTGCGACTGATGACCTCGGTGTCGCCGACCGGGAGCCCGGCGGGCGGTGTGACACCGTGCACGGGGGCGTCCTCCCGGTTCGGTGCCGCCGAGCGGGCCGCTGCTGGCGTCTGCTGGGACAACTCCTGCAGACGACCGACCGCTGCACGAGCACGCGACTCCATCGCCGTTGCCTGACCGTGCGCAGCCTCTAGCGCCGCAGCAACTTCATCCTTGAAGGCATCGACCTCATTGGGGTCGTAACCCCTTTTCACCGTCTTGAAGTCGGTGCTGCGGATGGCCTGCGGCGTGAGTTCCATTCCGTAGATGTTAGGTCGTCAGCACACGCACCGAGAGGATGGACGGGAGAATCAGCCGCCGTAGCCCTGATCGTCGTAGGACGAGTGCCGTGGCGGCGGCTTCAGCAGGTAGACACCCGTGGCCACCTTCTCCATCGTGCCGGCGAGGCCGTAGCACAGGCCGCTGGCGAAGTCGATGAGACGACGAGACGCGTCGCGGTCGGCCGCCTCGAGATTCATGATCACCGGCTGACCTTCCTTGAACTTGTCGGCAATCTCCTGCGCTGAGGTGAAGCGGTGCGGCTTCACCGTGTACGGGTCGCTCCCCGATGACGCAGGGGCAAGACGAGTGACGGGCGGAGCGGGTCGCGGGTTGATCGGGCGCGGTTGCACGCTGGAGTCGTCCGGCGCAGGGACCGGACGACGGATCGTCGCATCCGGCATGGCCTGCGGGAACGAGGGCCGCGAGGGCACAGTGCGCACAGGAGGCTGCTCGGGCTCATACTCATGCTGCTGGTAGCCGCCACGCTGCTGGCGGCCGCCTCCACCGCCCATCTCGTCGCGCATTGCAGGGCGACTCTGACGCATCGGGCGCTCAGGCTCCGGCGCCATGTCATAGTCGTCGTAGGCATCGTCGGGCCCGAGACCCAAGTAATCCATCGCCTTCTTCCACATCGACATTCACGACCCTCCTGCAGTGCACCGAGGTTACCGCACCGACGCCGCCGAAACGGGACGCTCACCGAACAGGGCGCTCCCGATGCGCACCTGCGTAGACCCCTCTTGTACTGCAACCTCCAGGTCGTCGGTCATTCCCATCGAGCAAATGTCGAGTTCGAGCGCGTCAACGAGCGCACGCACCACACGGAATCCAGCTCGTGCTGCCTCGGCGCCCCCTGTCGTGGGACCCACCGTCATCAACCCGCGGACGTCGAGCCCGGCCGCGCGCGCTGCATCCACCAACGCCGGCACTGCCTCGATCGGACAGCCTCCCTTGCCCGGCTCATGCAGACATGCTGCTTGGATCAGCACCGCCGCCCCAGGTGCCCGCTTGGACAACTCGCTGACGAGCGACAGGCGATCGACGGACTCATAGACGTCGATCAGCGACGCCAATTGACGCACCTTGTTCGTCTGCAGTTGTCCGATGAAGTGCACCTCGAATGGCAGAGGAACAGCTCCCCCATCGCCATCCAGTTGACTGGCGAACTTGGCGACGACCTCCTGCGCATAGTTCTCGCCCACCGCCGCGCATCCCGCACGGTGCGCCGACCAGCAGTGTTCGATCGAGAACAGTTTCGTGACGGCCAGCACCGACACATCAGCCCCGCCGGCGCGGGCGATACGTTCGCGAACTGCCGCCAACCGTTCGGCCACCAACCGATCGAGCGCAGCGGAGTTCATGCTCGCGCCCGTGTGCAGATCGTCATCACCTGTCGGCCCAGTTGTGCGCGCCGACGGTGCGAGAAGTACCGGTCGGGATGGCACCCGGTGCATTGCGACACATCGGTGAGATGCACGCCCACCTCCGCCAGCGCCAGACGAACCACAGCCGGCATGTCGAGTGCGGGGGTACCCCACGACGTGACGCCGGTGACCTCCGGGCCGAACCGTTGCCGAACGACCTCCAGGTCGTCGGCGCCAAACTCGTAACAACAGGGATGGATACACGGGCCGAGCCACGCCTGCGGCGGGGCGGCCTGGCGCCCCATGGCCGACACGGTGGCAGCAAGCACGCCATCGCGTGCGCCACGCCAACCAGCGTGGGCGGCGCCGATACTGCCATCGAGCCCGGCGAACACCACCGGGGCACAGTCGCCCACCCACACCGCGAGCACCGCGCCACGGGCCCGCGTCACGATCGCATCGCCCACTGCGAAGTCGTGCTCACCGGGTGTGCCGACCACCACGACGTCGGTGCCATGCACCTCGTCGAGTTGGGTCCACACTCCCGGAGCGAACGCCAGCCGCCGGTGCCGCAGCGCAGCACGAGGTGCCTCGATGTGGAAATCACCGTTGCTCACCGTGCTGCAGCGGATCTCGGCGATGCAATCGGCCAGCTCGACCGTGCCGAGCCCGAGCGGCAGGGTCACTTCAAGAAAGAAGGTACGTCGAAGTCGTCGTCGTCGTCGAGCGGATCGGACTTGTCGTCCGCAAAGAGATCCTTGAGCGTGCTGGTGGGGCGCTGCTCGGGCACCGCTTTGATCGCCGGCCGCGTAGCGGCATGTGTACCACTGGACGTCGCCGACGAACTGGTGGAGCTTGTGTTGCTGGAGCCGCCACCGTCCCACCGGTCGAAACCGGCGGCGATGACAGTGACCTTGACCTCATCGCCCATCTCGTCGTCGATGACGGTACCGAAGATGATGTTGGCGTCCTGATGCGCGACGCCATGGATGATCTCGGCAGCAGCGTTCATCTCGAACAGCCCCATGCTGGACGGACCCGTGATGTTCAACAGAATGCCGCGGGCGCCGTCGATCGCGGCCTCGAGCAACGGACTGCTGATGGCCGACTTGGCGGCAGTGACCGCGCGGTTCTCGCCGCTGGCCTGGCCGATGCCCATCAGTGCCGAACCGGCGCTGGAGAGGATCATCTTCACATCGGCGAAGTCGGTGTTGATCAGGCCAGGCGTGGTGATCAGGTTGGTGATACCGGAAACACCTTGCAGCAACACCTCGTCGGCCATCTTGAACGCGTTGAGCACGCTGGTCTTCTCATTCGCCACCGTGAGCAGGCGGTCGTTCGGAATGACGATGAGCGTGTCGACCTTCTCCTTCAAGCGCTGCACACCGGCGTCGGCCTGTACGGCACGACGGCGTCCCTCGAAGCTGAACGGGCGGGTGACCACACCGATGGTGAGCGCGTTCATGCTGCGCGCCACCTCGGCGATGATCGGGGCCGCACCGGTGCCGGTGCCGCCACCCTCGCCGGCGGTGATGAACACCATGTCGGCGCCCTTGATCATCTCTTCGATCTCGTCGCGATGCGTCTCGGCAGCATTGCGACCCACGTCGGGGTCGCTACCGGCACCGAGACCGCGCGTGAGGTCGCGCCCGATGTCGAGTTTGACGTCGGCATCACTCATCAACAGCGCCTGGGCATCGGTGTTGACCGCGATGAACTCAACACCCTTCAACCCTGCGTCGATCATGCGGTTAACGGCGTTGACGCCACCACCGCCGACGCCGATCACCTTGATGACGGCGAGATAGTTCTGCGGAGCGCCGGCCATCAGATGAACCTCCGGGGAGAGTAAGGGTAACAAAGCATGTAAGGAAGAACCTGCTGGTCGGGGATCGTAGCGAATCTGCGCCCCTGAAAGGTGGAGGGGCACTCGCGCAAGGTCGGCCGAGCCAGGGATTCCAGGCTCAGGAGGTGCACGGTACCGCGCCCACCTCCTCGGTGGAAACATCCAACTCGCATACCTTCTTGAGTCCTTGACGGATCTGACCCAGCAGACGCGCCAACTTTTCATCAAGATTGCGCAGATCGCCCAAGCGCACGTTGACGGTCTCGTTGAGCAGCATCGTCAGACCACCGGTGGCCGTGTCGACCCCGACCGATGTGGTGATCGAGCGGATCTCCGCCGGTAAGCCGACCACCATCTGCGCTGCTGCCGCGTATGGAGCGGGGGCGAAGTCGCCTCGCGGCGTGTCGGGGTTCTGGCCCGTGACCAGCAGGTACGCGGTGGGTTGTCCGGCGATGACGTCGAGCACTCGACCTTGGATGTCGATCACCCGGAACTGGCCGTCATGCCCTTGGAACGTGACAATCGGACGGCGCTCACGAATGTCGATGTACACCGAATGCGGAAAGTCGGTGCGCACGGTCGCCTGTTCGACCCACGGGATCGCCTCCAGGTCTTGTTCGGCCTTGTGCGTGTCAGCGAGCAGCACCGCATGACCCTTGAGGTCGTTCACTACCTTGTCGAGCAGCTCCTGGTCGGTGTACACCGCTCCTTGGACGTAGACCGTGCGGACGTCGAACACGGACGAGGCAAACACCGCGACCACCAAGATGATCGCCAGCACGACACCGCCAGCGATACCCAACAGCAGCACGCGACGTCGGCCCTGCTCGCGACTGACCGCGTTGCGCCGAGCGCGCATCCGCGGGTCGATACCACCTGCGGTGCGCGTGGGAGCGGGCTCAATGACCCCGTAGTCGTCGAGATCGTCGATGACGATCGTGGAGCGGGTGCTGTCCTCGGCGGCGGCGTCGCGTCGCTCGTGGAAGCCACGCTCCTTTTCCTCATCGAGATACACCAGATCGGGGAGCTCGTCGTCAGCGATGACAATCGTGCGGCGCTCCGGGGCCGCTGACGGCACCTCGTCTGCCTCGACGGCCTCGACGTCATCTGCGTCGTCGTCATCTGCGTCGTCGTCGAAGTCGACATCGCCGGTGTCATCGCCGGTGTCGTCGTCGGCCTCATCGGCGTCGTCGATACCGAGCATCCGATCGAGTGCAGGGTCGTCGAAGTCGTAGTTCGGAGTCGGGTCGGAAAATGCGGTCTGCAGCTCGTCGAGCACATGGTCGGGCACGTGATCAGTGCCGGGCAGGTCGGGTTCCTTCACCAGGACACCCCCTCAGTGTGTTCTGCAACATCGTCCATCACGTCGGCAAAGCCCACGAGGCGCACCTCGCTGCGCAGATCGAATCCGGTGTGCACCCTGACCTGTTCGCGCACGAACGTCATCACCGCCCGAACGTCCGCTGCGGTGGCGCCGTGTTCGGCCTGGATGAAGTTCGCGTGTTTGTCGCTGACGCATGCGCCACCGACGCGATAGCCGCGCAGGCCCAGCCGGTCGATGAGGACCGCGGCGGGCAGTTCACCGGGAATGGGATTCACGAACACCGAACCTGCATTCTGGCCGCCCGGTTGATGCTCGCGACGCCACCTCACAATCTCGGTGAGTGCAGCCTCGGACTCCACCGGGTCGCCGTGGGTCAACTGGACACGCGCGTCGAGCACCACCTGATGATCGGCGAGAGCAGAGCCCCGAAAGCGGAGGCCCAAGCGATCGACGGGAACCCAGGCTCGCTGAGCGCGTTGCAGGTCGTACAGGTGCACGCCGATCAGCGAGGCAGCGATGTCGCTGCCATGGCCGCCGGCGTTCATTCGCACCGCACCGCCGAGCGTGCCGGGCACCCCGACCGCCCACTCGAAGCCGATCAAACCGGCCGCAGAGCAACGCCGCGCCAGCACCGGGAGCGCCACTGCGGCACCAGCGCGCACGACGGTGTCCTGGAACTCGATCCAGTCCCCCATCGCGGCCAACGACACCGCGATTCCAGGAAACCCCGAATCAGCCACCAGCATGTTCGAGCCGCGCCCCACCACCAGCACCGCCAGACCCGTGGCTCGCGCGACCTCGCCGACACGTGCCAGTTCGCGTTCGTCGCGCGGTACGGCAAACACCGCCGCCGGACCGCCGAGCTTGTAGGTGGTGAAGGGCGCCAGGGGTTCGTCGGCGGTGGCGAACGCCCGCAGTTGATCGAACGCCTGCCGCTGGACAGTCGCGGGGCTCACGTCGCGCGCAACCTTCGCTCCGAACGCCTCGTCTGCACTTCGTCCGGCAGGGACGCAATGTCCCCGCACCCCATCGAGATGCACACGTCGCCTTCGCGCAGTTCGCCCGCCAGGAACTCGACCAGCTCGGCCCGTTTCGGCATCCACACCACGCGGGCACGCGGATGAGCGTCGAGCACGGCATTCACCAACAACTTGCCGGTGATCCCCGGAATCGGCGCGGTACCAGAGGCATAGATCTCGGTGAGCACGACGACATCGGCATCCACGAACGCAGAGTGGTAGTCGGGCCACATCGACACGATGCGGTTGAACCGGTTCGGCTGGAACACTGCGACCACACGGTTCCACCCGTCGCCGCTCTGGCGGGCCGCTGCCAGCACTGCGCCAATCTCGGACGGCAGGTGGGCGTAGTCGTCGACCAGCGTTGCCCCGCCGTCGACACCGCGCACGTCGAAACGGCGAGCGACTCCACCGAACTTGGCGAGCGCTGCGGCCGCAATCTCGAAGCTCACGCCGATGGTGACCGCCATGGCCAACGCACCGGTGGCATTGCGCACGTTGTGCACCCCGCGCAACGGCAGCGAGACCGATCCAAGTCGTTCGCCGCGATACAGCACCGAGAACGTGAACGAGCCTTCGCCGGCCATCACGTCGACCGCGCGGAAATCCGCCTCGGGTGAAGTGCCGTAGGTGATACATGAATGCCTGGCGGCGAGCGCCGCCGTGGTCGGGTCGTCGATACACAGCACCTTGGGACCGTCGACCTGATCGAGGTACTGGTCGAAGCCCTCGACGATCGCCTCGAACGTGCCGTAGTGATCGAGGTGGTCGACCTCCACGTTGGTGAGGATCGTGCCGTAGAGCGGCAGCTGCAGGTGTGTGCCGTCGCTCTCGTCGGCTTCCACCACCAACCACTCGGCCCCGGTCCACTGGGCGCCGGTACCCATATCGGTCACGTCACCGCCGATCACGAAGCTGGGACGAACGCCAGCCTCGGACAGCATCAGCATCAGCATCGAAGTCGTCGACGTCTTCCCGTGGGTGCCGGCGACCGCCAACGACTTCGCCCGCGCGCAAATCGCTGCCAGCATCCCCGAACGGTGCATCGACAACACGCCGACCTTGTCCGCTTCGTCACGCTCGACATTACGAGCCGGTATGGCAGTACTCCACGTGATCGCGTCACGATCGTGCACCAGTTCACGCGAATGGCCAACGTGCACGTCGACACCCGCAGCGCGAACCCGATCGAGCACACTGCGTTCGCGAATATCGCTACCGCTGACGTCGTGCCCCATTTCCGCCAGCACGATGGCGATCGCGCTCATACCCGGCCCGCCCACGCCGACGACGTGCAGCCGACGCGGTTCGGTGAGGTCGATCGGCGGGTTGGGTGCGGTACTCACGAGCCCGCTCCGTTGGCAGCTCGCTCGATCGCGCCGACCAAACGGCCACTGCGATGCACCGCCCCTGCATCGTGGGCCGCTCGGGCCACCATGTCGAGCTCGTGCGGCTGCGAAGCAAAGCGATCGATCTCCGCAATCAAACGATCCACGGTGAACTCAGGCTGCTCGATCAGCACCGCTGCGCCGCGATCGCTGAGCACCTTGGCGTTGTCGAGCTGATGGTTCTCTGCGGCGCCAGGCCACGGTACGACGATCGCCGGAGCACCGACGGCGGCCAGCTCCGCAATGGTTCCTGCACCCGCACGGGTCACCATCAGGTCGGCAGCTGCATACAGCTGGACCATGCGCTGCTCGTACCCGATCACGCGGTACAGGATGCCCGATGCGCCATCACGAGCGGGCGCGGCAGCGGTGAGAAATCGATCACCCACTGCATGGAACACGGCCAGATCGGAGCGACCCGCCAGCCGTTCGACTGCAGCGGCCACCACTTCGTTGACCGCAGCCGCACCCAGCGAGCCGCACACCACGGCAACAATGAATCGTTCGCGAGGCAGCGCCAGTTCGTCGCGAGCGCTGTCACGGGCGGCGGAGCGGTCGAGTGCCAGCAACTCGCTACGGATGGGCGCCCCGGTGACTTCTGCGTGCGGCAGGGCCGACCCTTCGAACGCCACTGCGCAGACCGCAGCTCGCTTGGCGAGCAGTCGTGACACCAGGCCCGGCCGACGGTCGTAGGACACCACGACGTAGGGAATACCGGCCCGACGGGCTGCCCACGTGGCGGGAAAGCTGCCGTATCCGCCGAGGTTGACCACGACCGCTGGTTGCAAGTCGCGCAGCAGTTGCGTCGCCTCCCGTAACGAACGAACCAGCTTGAACGGGAGCGACACATTGCGCCCCATCGCTCGCCGACCGAAACCGCGCTGCAACCCGACGATGTCCAGGAACGTGTGCGGGAACCCGCTGGGTGGCACCAGCGTCGTCTCGACACCCCGTTGGGTGCCGACGTAGTGGATTGTCGCTCGTGCGTGGCCGGCGGTCACCAAGGACTCCGCCACTGCGAGTGCGGGAAGCACATGACCGGACGTCCCGCCGCCGGTGACGACGGCGAACGTGTTCATCGGACGTTGCGGGCGACGTTGAGCAAGAACCCGCAGGCCGTGAGGGTGACGAACAGTGAGCTACCACCGGCAGAGAAGAACGGGAGCGTGAGCCCGGTGACCGGCATCAGACCGGTCACGCCACCGACGTTGATGATCGTCTGCACCACGAGCCAGCCAACGATGCCTCCGGCCAGCAGCGAGTGGAATCGGTCGTGTGTGGCCATCGCCACCTGGATACCGGCGTAGGCGAGCACCATGAACCCGCCGAGTACTGCGACGACGCCGATCATCCCCAGTTCCTCGGCGATGACAGCGAAGATGAAGTCGGAGTGCGCGAGCGGCAGGAACTCGCCGAGCTTGTTGTCGCCGCGGCCCACACCAGAGCCCGTGAGCCCACCCTGCGCCATCGCGATCATCGCCTGGTACGTCTGGTAGCTCAGGTGGTCCTTGTGCGCAGCGATGTCCATGAATGCCGTGAACCGTGCCTGGCGGCGGGGACTGGACGACACGAACCACAGCGCCGCTGCTGCACCGAGTGTGGATGACGCCGCAACTAACGACAGTGGCGACCCAGCGATGAACAAGGTGGTGAACACGATCGCGGACATCACGATGGCCGACCCGAGATCGCCCTGAGCAAGACAGAGAGCGGCTCCCAACCCACCAATGATCAGCACCGGCGTCAGCGTGCGCGCCGGATCGTGCATCTCGTCGCGCCGCTTGGCCAACAGGTCGGCACACGCCATCAACACGACCAGCTTGAGGAACTCACTGGGCTGGAAGCTGAACGAACCGAGCGTGACCCACGATCTGGCACCGTTGACGCTCTCGCCGATTCCCGGCATGAACGGCAGGAGCATCGCAGCACTGGAGATCACCATTGCGGGCTTGATCAGGCGGCGCCAGCGCCGCGTCGGCACCCGCATCGCACACCACAGGCCGATACACCCGAGCGCAGCCCACAGCAGCTGCCGGTCGAACATGCGCCACGGTGAGTTGCCCTTGTGGAACTGGCTGATCGACGTCGCCGACAGCACCATCACCAGCCCGAGCATCGTGAACACGGTGATGACAACCGCCATCACGTAGAACGCCGTCGGCGGGGGTGACGCTGGATGGGCGACAGAGCGCTTCGTGGGATGGCGATGCATCGCCTCCGCACGAGCCAGCGCAGCACGGCGACGATCGCCGAGGAGTGCCGACGACGTACTCATGATGCACCCACCTTTTCACGCAGTGACGCGACGAGTTGCTTGAAGTCATTTCCCCTCGCGGGGTAGCCGCCATCCGGGTACCAATCGAAACTGGCGCACGCCGGCGACAACAGCACGATGTCACCGGGCTGGGCCAACGCAGCGGCACGCTGGACAGCGTGGGCCATCGAGGGAGCCGTCTCCACTGGGCAGTACTCGGCGAAGGCGGCTGTGATCTCGGTGGCCGACTCGCCCAGCCCGATCACTGCCTTCACACGCGCGTGCTCGGTGGCCAGCGACGCGAGATCGAGACCCTTGTTGCGACCTCCGGCCAACAACACGACGCGCTCGAAGCCGCGGAGCGCGGTGAGCGCAGCGTGAGGCGATGTCGCCTTGGAGTCGTTGAACCACTGCACGCCAGCGATCTCGCCCAATGGTTCGATGCGGTGCGCTGGGTGCCGAAATGTCGCCAAGGCATCGGCCACATCGGCAACCGTTGCCAATCCGGTCTCCAACACCAACGCCGATGCGGCAAGCGCATTGGTGATGTCGTGCGGCAACGCTCGCGTCATCCCGGCGATGGGAGCGATGGTGCCCATCGGGCCCACAAGGTTGCCGTCGGCGACGCGGTAGTCGGCGTTGGCCGCGGCGAATGTGCGCGTGACCCCGCCAGCGGCGCGGAGGTTACGCATCACCACGGCGTCGTCGGCGAACCCGATGGCGACATCGTTCGGACGACGGTTCGCCCATATCCGCGCTTTAGCTGCTTCGTACGCCTGCACCGACCGGTGCCAGTTCTGGTGGTCGGGGGCCAGGTTGAGCCACACCGAGGCCTCCGCACGAAAGCTGTCCAACCAGTTCAGCCGGAAGCTGCTGCACTCGACGACGAACACATCGACATCGTCGTCGAGCGCGGCCACGAGTGGTACTTCGGTGTTCCCCACTGCAGCGGGTCGGTGGCCGGCCACCTCCAGCATGTGCGCCGCAAGCAACGTGGTGGTGGTCTTCCCGTCGGTACCCGTGATCGCCAGCATCGGTCGCGGCCCACCGAGGCGCTCTTGCTCCCACTCGTGGGCCAAGTCGATCTCCGTGCGGATCGGCGTACCACTGGTCAGCGCTGCGACGACCACGGGGTGTGTCTCAGGCACACCGGGTGCCGGGCACACGATGTCGCTCTCCGCCACCAACGCCGTCAGCGTCGCGACATCGGGGCATTCGACGAGCGTGGTTCCCAGACCGGCGGCGAGTGCCCGCTTGGCGTCGTCCGGCGCGTCGTCGGACACGAGTACGCGCCAACCACGACGCACTAGTCGCGAGGCCAGCGCATCGCCTGCGAGGGCGATGCCGTGAATGAGCGCGGTACGGGTCACGGGCACGGCCTCAGAGGTTGTCCGTCACGTGGGTGAAGTCGCCGATGAAGATGCCGATGGCCGCGGCGGTGCAGATCCCGGAGATGATCCAGAAGCGAATGATCACCGTAGTTTCGGGCCAGCCGATGAGCTCGAAGTGATGATGGATGGGCGACATACGGAACAACCGCTTCTTACGACCGGAGGCCTTGAACACACCCATCTGCACAGCGACCGAGCCGGCCTCCATGACGTTGATGCCGCAGATCAGGATGAGCAGCAACTGTGTGTCCGTAGTGAGTGCCAGCAGGGCAAGCGCGGTACCGATCGCCAGTGCGCCGACGTCGCCCATGAAGATACGCGCGGGTGCTGCGTTGAACCACAGGAACCCGGCGCAGGCGCCACCGAACGCGGCGGCGAACACGGCGAGGTCGAGCGGGTTGACGATGGCGCCGTAGACGTCGGGATTGCGGAATGACCAATAGGCGATGATCGCGAATGCGACGAAGCCCATCATCGCCGAACCGCCGGCCAGGCCGTCGAGACCATCGGTGACGTTGACCGCGTTGCTCGTGCTCCACACGATCACACCGGCGAAGACCACGAACACCGGCCACGGAACGTGCCAGCCCGGGAACGACGCCCGGGTGAATGAGATCGTCTCCGCAACGCCGGTGGAGGCCACCAGCCACCACGCCAGCAAGATGGACAGGCCGAGCGTGATGTAGCTCTTCTTCTTCCAGAAGATGCCCCGGTTGTGCGCCCTGCGCACCTTGATGAAATCGTCGAGGAACCCCATCGCCGCCATCACCAGCACGCCCACCCACATGATCATCGCCTGGTCCGAAATCGCGATGCCCGGACGAAGATGAGCGACCAACCACCCGATGAGCGCCGCGAAGATGATCGCCAACCCGCCCATGGTGGGGGTGCCGGCCTTGCTCATGTGGTGCTCGGGACCGAGGTCTTCCTTTCCAAGGATCGGCTGACCCTTCCCACGGTCGCGGAAGAACGTGATCAGGTAACGAGTACCGATGAGCGCGACGATCATGCTGGTCGCTCCAGCGATCATGACGGCGATCACTTCATGGCCTCCAGCAGTTCACGCGCCACGGAGCGATCGTCGAACGGCACCACAGTGCCACCGATGGTCTGTGTCGTCTCGTGACCCTTGCCAGCGATCACCACCACATCGCCTGCGGTTGCCATGTTGAATGCCTGAGCGAAGGCGCTTCGTCGATCGGGGTCTGTCACAACTCGGGAACGGTAGTCGTCGGGTACCCCTGCGGACACGGCATTGATGATCCCGAGTGGGTCCTCGGATCGCGGATTGTCGGAAGTGATCACCACGAGGTCGGCACACTCCGCCGCCACGGCACCCATCAGCGGCCGCTTCTCGCGGTCACGGTCACCGCCGCAGCCGAAGACTGCGATCAGCCGACCACTGCCGGCGGAGCGAGCCGCCACAAGGGCCGCACGCAGGCCGTCCGGAGTATGCGCGTAGTCCACGATCACATCAAAGGGTTGCCCGGCGCGGACCGCCTCGAACCGTCCGGGGACCGCCGATGCCTGCATCAATCCGGCAGCGATGGCCGCCGGAGCGATCCCCAATTCCGCGCACGCAGTCGCCGCTGCCAGGCTGTTCATCACATTGAAGTCGCCGCCGATGCGGACGCTGATGTGCTCCCCCCGCCACGTGTACGCGTGCGCCGTAGGGGTGATCTCCACATCGCTGACGTCTGCACGTGAGAACGTCACCATCGGGACTGACGCGACGTCGACCAGCAGACGTCCGTGCGTGTCGTCGAGGTTCGCCACGCCGCGGTCACTGAGACGCGGAGTGAACAGTTCGGCCTTCGCCGCGAAGTAGCGCTCCTCGGTGCCGTGGAGGTCGAGGTGGTCGCGGCCGAGGTTGGTGAAGACGGACACCGCGAAGCGACAACCGTTCACCCGGTGCAACGCAAGTCCGTGCGACGACACTTCCATCACGACGGCCCGCATGCCCTGGGACACGAAGCCGGCCAACTGCTCCTGCAGATCGGGGGACTCGGGTGTCGTGTGCGGTCCGGTCAACGTACCGATCAGTCCGCAGCTCACACCGGAGTGCGCCACGACCGACGAGATCAGACTTGCAGTGGTGGTCTTACCGTTCGTGCCCGTCACACCAACGAGCACCAGCGATCGCGTCGGGTGGCCCCAGAACGCGGCAGCCATCAAGCCCATCGCCGCGCGGGTGTCGGGAACCACCACCTGGGCGACCTCGATCGCCAGTGGATGGTCGACCATGAGTGCAGTGGCGCCTGCTGCGACCGCCGCTGCTGCGAACGTATGCCCGTCCGATTGCAGTCCTCGCACGCAGCAGAACAAGGATCCCGCCGTCACCTTGCGCGAGTCGTACACCACACCGGTCACTGCGACGCTGGCGTCGCCGCGCACGTATGCGTCGGGGATCGCAGCATCGGCGAACAGTTCACCGAGCAGGTGTTCCATCAACGTCACCCCGCCGTGCAGCCGGTGTCGCCAGGCGTAGGAACGATCTGCAGTTCGTGGATCGCCGACATGGCGACCTTCGTGAACAGCGGTGCCGCAGCCGTGCCGCCGAAGCGGTCGCGCGAAGTGGGGTCTGGCTCGTCGATGGTGACAAGAATCGTGACCCGAGGCGCCTGCGCCGGGAAGTAGCCGACGAACGTTGCACGGTACGACCGATTCCCGGCCGCACCGTAATCACCAGCGGACTGCAGCTTGTAGGCAGTACCGGTCTTGCCGGCGACGGAGATCCCCGGAATCTGAGCCCCGGTCCCCGTGCCGTTGCAGACCACGTCTTGCATCATCGAGGTCATCACCTTCGACGAGTTCACCTGCAGCACGCGATGGGTCTCCGACGGCGGTGTCTCGACAACCTTGCCGTCAGCGCCGATCGTGGCCTTCAGCAGTTTCGGCGCGATGTACACACCGCCGTTGGCGACGGTGTTCACCGCCGCCACCAGCTGCAGGGCGGTTGCCGAATAGCCGTAGCCGAAGCTGACGGTGGCCTTTTCCGTACCCTGCAGATCCTTGGCCTTCTTCATCTTGCCGGCGCTCTCGTCGGGAAACCCGAGGCCGGTGGTCTTCCCGAATCCGAACGCCTGCATGTAGTCGTGGAGTCGCTGGGTGCCCACCTTCTCGGCGAGCGTCAACGTGCCGATGTTCGAGGAATGCACGATGATGTCGCGCACCGACATGTCTTCCGTCGGGTGCTGTTCAGCGTCCTGGATCGTGGTCTCCCACTTGGTGCCCTTGTCGAACACGATGCGATACGGCACCTGCACCGTCGAATCAGGTGAGGCGGTACCGGTGTCGATGACACTGGAGATACTGAACACCTTTGCCACCGAACCGGGTTCGAACGCTTCCACCGCCGCCAGGTTCGCTGGGGTGACGGCGACGACATCGTCCGTACCTCGTTTGACGTTGGCCACCGCGTAGATCTCGCCGGTAACAGTGTCCATCACTACGACTGTGCCACCGGCCGCCTTCAAATCGCTGACGCGGGTTACCAACGCCTGCTCGACCTGAAACTGCAACGAGCGATCGACGGTGAGCACCAGGTCGTCGCCCGGTACTGCATCGGTGGTCGTGGCTTCCGATCCTGCGATCGAGTGACCGTTCTTGTCGTGTTCGCGAGTCCGCTCGCCGTCCAGACCGGTGAGCAACGCGTTGTATTGCAGCTCGAGACCGGCGGTGCCCTTGCCGTCGACATCCGTACGGCCGAGCAGGCTGCGTCCGACGTCACCACTCGGCATGATGCGCTTGTCCTCGTGCACCGAGTCGATTCCGGGTAGCTGCAGCGCCAGCACCGAGTTGGCCAGTTGGTCGTCGATCTGACGGGCAACGTAGACGAAGCTCTTCGACTTGTCGCCGAACGCCTGCAGCAGCGCCTTCTGCCTGTCCACGGTGAGGTGCAGCATCGCCGCCAGCAGCGACACTTCGCCGGCCGGATCGTTCACCAGTTTCGGATTGGCGAAGATCGTGGTCGAGGGCACGCTGGTCGCCAACTCGCCGCCGTCACGAGCGAAGATCGTGCCTCGCTGCGCGTGCAGCACCGACTCTGTTGTGCGCTGCGCCTTACCTGCTGCCCTCAACGACTCAGAGCCGGTGGTCTGCAGGTAGGCGACGCGTCCAACGACCGCAGCGAACAGCAGCATCGCGACGATGAACACCGCGACGAGGCGACGACGCGGGTCGCCCGCACGGAACGTGAGCGTGAAGCCGCCGGGCGGCTGCTTCCCACGCGCCGAGCGATGTGCGTGTGGCGGAGGCGGAGCCACGATGTCGCGCCCATGGCGCTGCGAACGGGCGACTGGCATATCGCGGCGGGCCTCACGCCCAGCTCCTCCACCCGGTGCGCGCGCAGGCGCAGGGCGCGACCGGGACGGCGCTACTGCACCCGAACGAGCACGCGGCGGCGCAGCACGGGTAGCCGCAGAACTCGTGCGGGTGCGGGCACCACTCCCGTGTGCAGACGAAGTCGACGTTGCGGCACGTTGGTGGGGGGTTCCGTGCGAGCGGCCGCGGGTTTGGCGCGGTTCCTTGCTCACGGCGTCACCAATGCCTGCTGCTTCACCTTCGCGTACTGCTCGAACTCCTGCTGGATCGGCGTCGCCAAGTGCTGCGTGGACGCAGCACCCGTTCGCTGCACGATCGCCACTTCTTCGGGATCGACGCTGACGAAGTTCGTCTGCTTCGCTGGCCCCATACCGAGCGCAGCTGCCTGCTCGGACAAGCGGCCCGGCGAGCGCAACTCCGCGCGTTCACGGCGCAACACGTCGTACTGATCGCGACCCTTGCGAATATCGCGGTCGAGGGTGTCCAGCGTGAGTTGGCGACGAGCGATCTGCGTCTGGAACGCTGCGGCACCCAACATCAGACCGAACACCACCACGCTGACTGCGGCGATCAGGCGGGCCGTACGTTTGCGTCGCGGCACCACCGCCAACCGCGTACTCGGGGCGGAGGCCAACGGCGCAGTGCGCTTGACCATCGCGCGGGCATCGGCAGCGCCGCCGCCATGCATCCGCTCACGAACGGCCGCCGCCCGCTCATTGCGGGCTGCGAGTGCCATCAGCGTCGTCCGCGTGTGGGCGAGTCGACGATGCGCTCGACGACGCGCAGTCGGGCGCTGCTGGCCCGACGGTTGGTGAGTTGCTCATCCTTCGACGGGGTACGCGGGATGCCACGGACGAGACGCACGGTCTGGATCGCGTCGCACACGCAGGGCAGTTCGGGCGGGCACGGGCAGTCGCCCGTTTCCGCCGAACGCATACGCTCCTTGACGATCCGGTCCTCGCCGGAGTGGTAGGACAGCACCGCCATACGACCGCCGGGCGCGATGCTGCGGATAGCCGAGTCGAGCGCCACCGGCAGCGACTCGAGCTCGCCGTTGACTTCAATGCGGATCGCCTGGAACGTGCGCTTGGCCGGGTGGCCGCCAGTGCGACGGGCCGCTGCCGGGATCGCCGAGGTGACCACCTCGGCCAGCTCGGCAGTGGAATCGATGGGCCGCGCGGCAACGATCGCGTTGGCGATGCGCTTGGCGAAACGCTCGTCGCCGTATTGCTGCAGCACGCGGGTGAGCTGTGCCGCGTCGTAGCCGTTCACTACATCCTTGGCCGACCACAGCTGACTCTGGTCCATGCGCATGTCCAGCACCGAGTCGTTGCGGTAGCTGAAGCCACGGTCCGCACGGTCGAGCTGCGGCGAGCTCACGCCGAGGTCGAAGAGGGCACCGGACAGGGATTCGATGGAGAGTGCTTCCATGGCTTCGTCGAGGCGATCGAACCGACAGTGGTACACCTTCACCCGATCGCCGAACCGGGCGAGACGCTCCTGCGCTGCGGCAAGTGCGGCTTCGTCACGGTCGATCCCGAGAATCCCGATGTGGGGCCAACGCTCCAGCAGTGCTGCAGCATGACCACCACCTCCGAGGGTGGCGTCGAGCACGAATCCGGCAGGCACTGCGGCGAACAGTTCGACGATTTCGTCGACCATGACGGGCAGATGATGGAAGGGTTCGGTGCTCATCGCAGCCCTACCCTGATCAGGTGGTGCGGAGCGGTAGCTCGGTGGTGTGCCGGTGTGCTGCACGGTCGTGCGGCGGCCTCTTCCTCCTCTTCTGCGTGACTGTGTTCCGTGTGGACGTGACGGTGGGTTGGCGGATGGGACGGGTGGCTCACTCGTCGTCACCGGCGAGGTGCCCAGTGCCCTCGTCGTTGACGCGGGCAAAGCGATCGGTGGACCAGATCTCGAGGCGGTCGAAGTTGCCGGCGACCATCACAGTGCTGGCGGTGGCGAGTTCGGCGTACGCACGCAACTGCTCGTCGACGTTGACCCGACCCTGCTTGTCGAGGCTCACCAACGTGGCCGACATGGCCAACGCACGGGCCTGGTTGCGAGTGACTTCGCCGGAGCGCACTTGGGCCGCGATGGTCGCAGCCTCGTGCTCGAAGACTGCAGCAGGAACGACGGTGACGCACTTGTCGAGCCCCTTGGCCAGGTAGCAGTGCTCACCGAGGCGGTCACGGAACGGCGCCGGCAAGGCCAGTCGGCCCTTGTCGTCGAGATTGCGCTCGTACGCACCGACGAACAACACGTCGCGTTCACCACCTTCCCTGCTCGAGCGGTGCCTGCCTCGGCTGGATACGGGCCTGCACCCTGAATCCCCACTTCACCCCATTCTGCCCCCCACATCCCCCCAATGTCAACCACCCCGCGCCACTTTCCCCCACCAGCGCCCCGGTTTCTGGGAAGAATCCGTCCCCAAACTCGATCTGGGAAGGGTTGGTCCCGGAAACCGGAACCAACCCTTCCCAGACCGGGCGGGAACCTCGACGTCAGGCGAGTTGGTCGACCAGCGCCGCGCGCAGCACCGTCTCAGCGGCGGTCACCACTGCCGCCACCGGCGCCAGGACGGCGGACAGCGGCTTCGGTGCAGCGACCAGCGAGGCCACCATCTCTGGCCGCCATTGCAGATGACACATCGATTGGAAGCGCACCCAGTCGCGTGTTCGCCGCTGGCTGATGCCGACCAGCTTGGCGTCGGCGCTCATCAACTCGCCGGTGCCGATACCGGCCCAGCACACTGCCGTCGACCACTCCGAGCGCACCAGCGGACCGCGGTGCACCATCGAGTCGGCACCCTCTCCCAACATGGCCAGCGCGCGTTGCCAAAGTTCGCCGACCCACACCATCGACGCGCCGACATCGGCCGACCACAGCGAATCGCCGGTCGGGATCACGAGGTCGAGCCACACGAACTCGCCGGGCAGCAACAGCACCGCTCCCCCGCCGCTGCGCCGACGCACGACCACGACACCCAGCTCGGTTGCCGCGACGAGGTCGATCGAATCGTCGGGCTGTGTTGAACCGAGCACCAACGTCGGCCGCTCTACGGTGTGGAACGTGGCAGAACGATCAGCTGCGGGGTCATCTGCGTGAAACGCCCCGGCATCGCCGTGCGACTGCTCGACGCGCCATGGCTGCATGACCCCAAGCGTAGGCGGCTAGCTGGCGCGAGCCAGGAACGGCTTCCACTGGTCGGGCACCGGGTTCATCGCAACCGTGATCCAGGCCTGCTCTCGCGGCGCTCGCGGCGGACGGGCAAGGTTCATCCCCGCCTCGGCGGGTGTCCGGTCGCGTTTGCGCAGATTGCACGGACGGCATGCCGCCGCCAGGTTCTCCCATGTGTGCTGACCGCCCCGCGACCTGGGCACCACATGATCGAGCGAGTCGGCGAAACCGCCGCAGTACTGGCAGCAATAGTCGTCGCGGGCGAACAGTGCTCGACGCGACATGGCGGTGCGGCGCGAGTACGGCACCTTGACGACGTAGCGAAGGCGGATGACCGACGGGCTGGGCAGGCTGAGTCGGGCCGAGTGCAGCACATGGCCGTCATCGGCGATCAGATCGGCCTTGTCGGCAATGACCAGGCATGCGGCCCGACGTGCAGGCACCACGGAGAGCGGCTCGTAGGTGGCGTTCAACACCAAGGCGCTCCGCATGCCGCGACCCCTACCGGCCGACGCGCGCGCTGGTGAAGTGGGTGTTCGCAGCAGTGTGCCGTCTCCGCAACCGGTCGGGCATCAGGCCGCCTGGTCGTGATGCCGGCACCATGCGAGGTAGTTCAGCACATCTGCAGGCTCAACACGAGCGTTCGAGTCGCCATATTGCGTGACCAGACGGAACTTCAGGTAGCCAGCGCTCGGCAGTGGCATGAACGGCCGATGCTTCCACCAGTCCGATGGTGTGGTTCGCCGCCACTGGCGCAACGCCGTGAGCCACAGCTGCGGCCGCCGTAGCACTGCACCCACGATGCGGAACGAGGTACCGACGTTCACTTCGGCTCTTTGGGCAATCCGAGGACCATCTCACCGATGATATTGCGCTGAATCTGGCTGGAACCGGCATAGATGGTGCCGGCGCGCGCATTCAAGAACGTTCCCACCCAACTCCAGGTGCTGTTCGGTGCCCCGGCGTCGTCGCACTGGAACGCTGTGGAGGGTTTGCGACCGGTGGGGGCCATCGCCTCGGCACCGAGGATGTCGACGCCCAGTTCAGTGATCTCCTTGTGGTATTCGCTCCAGTAGAGCTTGGAGATGGCGCCGTCGGGGCCGGGGTGATGCCCCTGTAAGAACTGGGTGAGCACCCGCATGCCGTTCCAGCGCATGATCTGTACCTTGCCGTAACACGCTGCGAGACGCTGACGGATGCGCGGGTCGTCAGCGACGCCGCGCTCCTTGGCGAGCAACAGCAGGCGGTCGATCTCTGCTTGATACCGGATCGGGCCAGTGGCGGCAGCTTCGCCGCGCTCGTAGCCCAGCAGCGTCATCGCCACCGCCCAGCCGTTGTTCACCCCGCCGACCACGTCGCCTTTGGGAGTGGTGGCATCGGTGTAGAACACCTCGTTGAACTCGCTCTCACCGGAGATCATCCGAATCGGGCGCACCTCGACACCGGGCTGACGCATGTCAACGAGCAGAAACGAGATGCCCTTGTGGCGCGGTGCATCTGGGTCGGTGCGGGCCAGCGTGAAGATGTGGTCGGCGAGATGCCCTGCCGACGTCCAGATCTTCTGCCCGTTGAGAATCCACTGGTCGCCGTCGAGTTGCGCCTTCAGACCCAGATTGGAGAGGTCGCTACCGGCATTGGGCTCGCTGTAGCCCTGGCACCAGGTGTCCTCGCCGGACAGCAGACGCGGCAGATAGTGCCGCTTTTGTTCCTCGGTACCCCATTGCAGGATCGTGTTGCCAAGCATCTGGATGCCGAACACATCGTTCGGTCCACCCGTGGGCACACCGCCCTTGGCGAACTCCTCGCCGATGATCACCTGTTCGAGAGCCGACAGACCGGCACCGCCGTACTCGACTGGCCAACCCGGAGCCAGGTAGCCGGCGATGTGCAGTACCTTGCGCCATTCCGTGACGAAGTCGGCGAGTTCCTGCCCTTCCAACTGACCGATGCCGCCCCAACTGGCGGGCAACTTCTCAGCGAGGAACGCCTGCACGGTGGCACGGTAGGCCTGAGCTTCAGCGGTGTACGTCGGACGCATGCGCCGAGGTTACCGCCCGGTAGCTGACGCCTCGGCAGCCGGGCGACGAGGTTCGTGAGCGGTTCAAATACCGCGAGCGAGGGCCGCAGCGCCCACCAGCGGCGCCAACTGCCCGAGACCGGCGGGCATCACCTTGAACCCCTGCGTGAACGTCAACCGGGCGCGGTGGTCGAGTTCGGACTGCACCGCAGCAAAGAACGGTTCGCCGAAGCCGAGTGCGACCGATCCGCCGATGATGGCCGTGCGGAGGTCGCACACCGCACCCAACGACGCAAGTGCACGACCGACGAAGATGCCGGTGCGCTCGACAATCGCCTGAGGTGCCCGCTGCGGAGGCCGACCCGTCTCTTCCTCGATCGCCCGACCGCTGCAGTACGCCTCGAGACAGCCTTTGCCACCGCATGCACATGGCCGACCGTCGGGCTCGACCACGATGTGGCCGATGTGGCCGGCGTTGCCGAGGCGACCTTCCAGCAGGCGCCCGCCGCTGACGATGGCACCCCCGACACCGGCACCCATTGAGACCGACACGAAATCGCTGAGTCCTACGCCCGCACCGCACCACGCCTCACCCATCGCGACTGTCTTGGCGTTGTTGTCGACCACCGTCGGCAGGCCGGTGAGCGCCTCCAGTTCGGCCGCCAGCGGGAACGCCAGCATCGACGGGATGTACAGCGGCGAGACGGTGCGCTCGGCCGGATTCATCGGGCCACCACAGCCGACGCCACACCCCACCGGGGTGGTGGGCGCTGCCGCCAGCACGCGTTTCGCGAGCCGTGCAAGCGCTGGCCACACCTCGCGCGGCGGGGTGGCGATGCGGTCGCGCACCAGCACTTCGCCGTGTTCGCTGACGATGGCTGCAGCCAACTTCGCGCCGCCGACATCGATGGCGAGATAGCAGGCGGTCATGCACCCGACGGTAGCGGGCAAATGACACGCGCACTGTGATGGACGCCTGCCGGTCTACCCTTCACCCCGTGATGGCTGACCCCCCTGCCCCGCCCGCTCCGACGTTCGCGCAACTCTTCGACGCAATCACGGGCAACATCGCCTCGGTGGTGCACGGAAAGCGCGACGCGATCGACCTCGCAGTCATCTGCCTCCTGGCCGAAGGGCACCTCCTGATCGAGGACGTACCGGGTGTTGGCAAAACCAGTCTGGCCAAGGCATTGGCCGCCTCGATCGACTGCACGTGGAAGCGCGTGCAGTTCACCCCCGATCTGCTGCCCTCCGACCTCGTAGGCGTCAGTGTGTTCCAGCGAGCGACCGAGACGTTCGTGTTCCAGCAGGGGCCGTTGTTCGCCAACATCGTGTTGGCCGACGAGATCAACCGTGCATCGCCGAAGACCCAGTCGGCGCTGCTGGAGGCGATGGAGGAGCGTCAGGTCAGTGCTGACGGAGTCAGCCACCGTCTCCCCAGCCCGTTCATGGTGGCCGCTACCCAGAACCCGATCGAGCAGGAAGGCACCTACCGGCTGCCCGAAAGCCAACTGGACCGCTTTCTCATGCGGTTGTCGCTGGGGTACCCGGGCCGCCAGGCCGAGATCGCGATCCTCGACAGCAACGGTGCGGCCGATTCCCTGCACGCACTGCGTCCGGTGGTCACCACCGCCGAGATCCTGCGGATGTGCGAGGCCGTTCGCCTCGTGCACATCGCGTCGGTGTTGAAGAGCTACATGGTCGACCTGGCCGAGTCCAGCCGCGCGCACCCCGGCTTACTCCTGGGGCTCTCACCTCGCGCCACGCTGCAGTTGGCCCGCGCTACCCGATCTCACGCCGCTGCCAACGGGCGCGACTACGCGATTCCCGACGACGTGAAAGCGGTCGCAATCCCGGTGCTCGCGCACCGCGTCATGCTGCGGCCCGACGCCGCTGCGCGCGGGCTCACCGCCGAGATCGCGGTCCACGAGCTGCTCGCGGCGGTGCCCGTCGCGGCAGGTCGCTGATGCCCACACGACAGGGCTGGGTGATGCTCGCAGCAGCGGCTGTCGCGGTCATCACCGGGCGCGTCTTCGGGTTGATCGAGCTCTTCGTCATCGGTGTTGCGCTGGCGGGCGCGTTGCTGTCCGCAATCGTCATTGTCAACCGGCCGTTCCCCCGTCTGGAAGTGCGGCGCGTCCTGCGCCCGCCAATGGTGTCTGTCGGCGAGCCGGCCCGCGTCGACCTGCAGGTCACCAACCGCGCCGGGTTCCACTCGCCCCGGTTGAAACTGTGGGAGCCGGTCGGCCATCGCGGCGGAGCGCCCATGCAACTGGCGCCGCTCGCCTCCGGCGAGTCGTGCACCGCCGCATATCGGGTGCCCACCACGCACCGCGGCGTATTGCAAACAGGTCCGCTGCGGGCCGAACGTACCGATCCGCTGGGACTGGTGATGCGATCGCGCTGGATGGCCGGCGCCGACGAAGTGACGGTGGTGCCCGAGCGGGTGCCGCTCAGGTTCCCGGCGGTGGGCAGCGGCGGCCGTCTGGGCGAGCACCTGCGGATGAAGGCCTACGGGCAGACCGGCCATGAGTTCCACTCGCAGCGCGAGTACGCGCCGGGCGACGACCTGCGGCGCATCAACTGGAAGACCACCGCCCGGGTTGGCACGCTGATCGTGCGCGAGACCGCCCAGGAGGGTATTCGTCACTGCACCGTCGTGCTCGATGCCGCCGTCGACGCCTACGACGATGCCGACGCGTTCGAGCGGGCCGTCAGTGCCGCCGCCAGCGCCGTCGCATCGGCAGCGGCGGCGGGCGTCACCACCCGCCTGGTCGCCCCGGGTATCGACCTACGCGGCCCTGAGGTGGCGCCGCAGTCGCTGCGCTGGCTGGCAACAGTGCAGGCTGGCGGCGACACCGTCGACCACACTGCTGGCGGGCACGGACACGCAGACGGTATCGGCCTCGTCGTCGTCATCACCGGACGCTCCGGCAGCCGTGCCGCCGTCGCTGCCGCCAGCCGGGTCGGCCCTGATGAAGCGCTGATCATGGTCACCACGTCGCGCTCGCCAGAGAGCGGCAAGGGCTTCCAGGTGGATTGCACATCGCTGCTCGCGTTCGCCGACGGGTGGAACGAACTGGTGCTCGGTAGGTCGGCAACGTGAGCCAGGCGACCCCCATCGATCAGCGCCAGGGACGGTTGGCGACGACACAGTTGCTGCCCACCCTGTGCCTCACCCTGCTCACCGCCGCGACCGCCGTCAGCATGTGCCGCGTGTTCCCCGACTGGCAGTACCTGCGCCCCTTACTCGTCGTCGTTGTCGGGACCCATGTGGTGGCGGCGCTGCTCCGAGGCCTCAGCGCGCGGTTGATCGTCGCGCTCCCCACCTTGGTGTGCGCCATCGTCGAGTTGCTGACACTCGCCTACTACCGCGACACGATGCACCTCCTGATACCCACCGATCGCACGATCGACCTGATGCGCATCGACCTACAACTCGTGATCGATCAGTTCCCGACGGCCGTCGCCCCTGTACCGAGTGTGGGCAACTGGGCCGTCGCCGTCGCTCTCGCGTTGGCGGCGTGCGCGGCGATGTCCGACACATTCGCCTTCCGGGCCATGGGCCGCACTGAAGCCATCGTGCCCACCGCTGTCGTGTTCATCTTCGCTTCTGCACTCGGCACCGACCGGCATCGAGTAGCAGTCGCTGCGCTGTGGATCGGCATGGCGCTGCTGGCGGTCGCCGTGCTGCGATTCCGCGCGGCCGCCGATGAAGCCGCGTGGATGGGAGCGCGCCGCTGGAGCCTGTTGGCCGCGTTGCCGACGATCGGCGCGATGGTCGCCTTCACCGCCGTGGTCGCCGCCGCTCTGGGCCCGCTGCTCCCTGGCGCAGGTGACATCGCCCTGGTCGACACGCGGAACCGACACGGCAGCGTCACCGAGGTGCTGAGCCCAATCGTCGACCTGGGCGCTCAGCTCCGCAACCGCGGCAACCTGGAGTTGTTCACCGTGCGCTCCACCGACGGCGCCCACTACTGGCGCGAGATTGGTCTGCCCGTGTTCGACGGCACCACCTGGCAGCCCGGCAACGAAGACCTGTTGCAGATGGGCGACCGCTCAGGCGAAGTTTCGGCACCCGGCACGGCAACCCAGCAGACGATCACCATCCTCGCCCTCGGCGGCCACCTGGTGCCGGCCGCCTACCGACCCGTGCGTGTCGCTCCCGACGATGTGCGCTGGACGGCCGATTCGCAGAGCCTGGTGCTACCCGACACAGAGTTACAGAAAGACGATGTGATCGCGGTGCAGACGAAGGTGGTGGCGCTGTCGGCCGAGCAACTTCGCTCCGCTTCGAACAACGGAGTCGACGCGAGCTACTACTCGCTGCCCGGCAGCGTGCCCCAGACAGCGTTGGACACTGCCAGCGAGGTCACTGCTACCGCGCCGACGGCGTACGACAAGGCGATCGCCTTGCAGAACTGGTTCCGCAGCCAGTTTCAGTACGACACGAACGTGCAACTCGGGAACAGCAACGACGCGATGGAGAACTTCCTGCGGATCAAACGCGGCTTTTGCCAGCAGTTCGCAGGCACTTTCGCGGTGATGGCTCGGTCGCTGGGCCTTCCCGCTCGCGTCGCTGTCGGATTCACGTCCGGCCAGTTGGGTGCCGACGGGTTGTTCCATGTCTTCGGCCGACACGCACACGCCTGGCCCGAAGTCTGGTTCGAGGGTCTCGGGTGGGTGGCCTTCGAGCCGACACCCGGTCGCGGCAACGCCGACACCACCAATTACACAGGGGTCGACGCCCAACAGGACCGCGGTGCCACTCAGCCAGGCGACGGCACCGGCGGCCCCAGCGGCACGGGCGCCACCACCACGACGGCTCTCCCGGGGTCCACCACGACGACCGTCGTCGGATCGCCCAACGTCACCACGACGACACCCGCGCCGTTCGTCAGCGGCAGCTCCGGTGATGGGTCGGGAACCGGTCTTCCGTGGATTCCGATCCTCGGGTCGCTACTCGCGGCAGCGGTGCTGTGGATTCTGATCGCCCCACGCGCCGTGCGGGCACTCGCCCACCGCCACGACGACACCGCCACGGCGCGGGTGGTCAGCGCATGGCAACGAACGCTCGGAGCGCTCTCGCTGGCCGGCGCCCCGGCGATCGGCGGCGCAACGCCGTTGGAATACGCCGACATCGCCGAGCAGGCCACGGGAGCGGATCATCGTGCGCTGCGGGACATCGCGGCAGCAGTCACCCAGGCGGTGTACTCGCCGTCGTCTGTCGACGCCGACGATGCCGATCGCTGCGATCAACTGGCGCAGCAACTGGACGGCATCTGCCGCGACCGGATTCCCGTTCGTACTCGCCTGCAGATGCTGTTCGACGTACGGTTGATGCGTCGCCGCTTCGCCGGCTGACCCGTCAGTTGCGGCTGTCGTCGCCACCGGGCCGAGCGCCCGGACGTGGCATCGCGCCGAACCGCCCACGAACCGTCTCCGAGAGGTGGTTGAGGCTGGCCTCACCGATGGAGCGCGCCTGACGCTCGGCGAACAGGGCTCCGACCACCGCACCGATGAATGCCGCGAACGACAAGTAGGCGCTGATCCCGAGCAGAGCAACGGTGAGTGCCAGGCAGGCGATAGTGAAGATGGCCCACATCGCCAGCGACTGACGGCTGTGGTCGGCCGGACGATGCAGCGTTCGGCCGAAACCTGGGTCGCGTTGCAGCTGCTCCTCGATCTGGCGAAGTATGCGTTGTTCGTCTTCCGACAGCGGCATGGCGAGCTCCTGGACGGCGGCTTGAGGCATCATCGCACGATTCCGCCCCGCAGACAACGCGCCCGCCGTCATCCGGTCGGTGAATCGCCCGGATGATCGGGGCCCCATTGCTGGCCACCCCGTTTGACCAGGCGCAGACCCTTGGCGGTGACGGCACTCGCCGGGCCGATCGCGGCGGTGCCGAACCTCGAGCGGATTGCATCGATCGTCTCCTCAGCGGCCTGCCACTCGCGCTCGTCCGCCAGCTTCGTCTGCCCGCCGGGCTGCAGCAACTGGTCCATCGAGAGCTGCTCGGCCACCGGGCCGAAGTGCGCACTGCTCACTCCGAGCAGGCGCACGCCGGGGCTGGGATCGATGGCCAGCAACAGTGGGTTGACCGCTTTGACGATCGCGTGAGCGGTATCGACCGGACCCAGCAACGTGACCGAGCGGGTAATGGTCTGAAACCCGTTGAACCGCACCTTCAAGGTGAGGGTGCGCGCCGCAGTGCCGTTCGCTCGCAGACGGCTGGCAACCGCGTCCGACAGACGCACCAACTGCCGATGCAGCTCCTCATGGGTGTAGAGATCGCTCGGGAATGTTTCCTCATGACCGACCGACTTCACCCCCCGATCGACCTCCACTGGACGGTCATCGAGCGCCCAGGCCAGCCGGTGCAGGTGCTGTCCGTGTGCGGAACCGACCGCCGCCACGATCGACGCTTCATCGAGCGCCGCCAGATCGCGCACCGTGCGCACACCCAATCGATCGAGCCGCTCGAGCGTGGCCGGGCCCACACCCCACAACGCTTTGACGGGCAGCGGGTGCAAGAACGCGAGCTCTTCGCCCGGCTTCACCTCGATGACCCCAGCACCATCCTGCACGCCTGACGGGGTGGCTCGCGGTTTGGCAGCCACCGAGGCCAGTTTGGCCAGAAACTTGCTGGGGGCCACGCCGACCGAACAGCGCAGTTGCAGCTGCGCCCATACGTCGTCTCGCAGTCGATGGGCGATCTGCACACCGTCGCCGAACAGGCGCACGGCACCGCTGACGTCGAGGAACGCCTCATCGAGCGCGAGGGGTTCGATGTACGGGGTGAACGACCGGAAGATCTCGTGCACCTGAGCGCTGACCTTCGCGTACAACTCGTGGTCGCCGGGAAGGAACACCGCATGCGGACAGATGCGTCGGGCAGTGCGGGACGGCATCGCCGAGTGCACGCCGAAGCGACGCGCCTCGTACGACGCAGCAGCGATCACCCCGCGCGAACCGGTGCCGCCGACCACCACCGGCTGTCCGTGCAGATCAGGGCGGCGACGCAGTTCGACGCTGACGTAGAACGCATCCATGTCGACGTGCAGGATCGTGCGGGAGGCTGCGGCCATCGCCGTCTACTCCACGCGCTCGATACGACCGACGGAACGTTCTGCACCATGCAAGATGAACTGGTAGGCGGTCTGCGCCGACCCCGCCAACCAGTCGTTCACAGGGACATGCACCCACGGAGGACTGTGCTGCAGCAGGCCGGGGGCTTCCGCCATGCTCACGTGGCGCACTTCTTCGACGATGCCATCGGGATCCGCGATGACGACGTCGCCGCTGACACCGTCGGCCTCCCAGACTTCGACAGCCATACGCCAACCCATGTCCGGTGCGTCCACGGCCACCGTGTAGCGACGGCCATGCCAGGAGGCGACGACCAGTCCGGTCTCCTCCAACACCTCCCGGGCCAGACCAACCAGCAACGTCTCGCCGTGGTCGATGACTCCACCTGGTGGCGTCCACTCCATCGAACGATCGCGCCGACGGTTGCCCACCAGCACCAACCCGTCGCCATGACGGATGAGAGCACCACCCACCATCCAGCGTCGCATCAGTTCAGTGTGCCATCCGCGAGCGGTATGTCACGCACCTTCGGAGCGGCGGCGGTGACGACCCTTGAAGTCGCTGACCCAGAGCTTGATCACCAGGAACAGCGCTTCTTTGATGATGCCGCCCGACATCTTCGACACGCCGTCGATGCGGTCGTGAAACGTGATCGGAAACTCGACGATCTTCCCGTCCACGCGCAGCAAGCGATACGTCATCTCCACCTGGAAGCCATACCCCTCGGCCTTCACCGATTCGAACTGCATTCGTTCGAGCGCAGCCGAGCTGTAGGCGCGGTATCCAGCAGTCGCGTCGTTGATCGCCAGGCCCAGCACACCCGCCGCATAACGGTTTCCCCATCGCGACAGCTGACGCCGACGTGTCGGCCAGTTGACCGTGCGCCCACCCGGCACATAGCGACTGCCGATGGCGAGGTCGGCGCCGTGCTCGACGTTGGCGATGAGTGCTGGCAGCACCGCCGGATCGTGCGACAGGTCGGCGTCCATCTGCACGCAGATCTCCGCACCATCGTCGATCGCCCGACGCAGGCCGGCCCGGTAGGCCCTCCCGAGACCGTTCTTCTCGGTGCGCCGCAGCACCGTGATGTGTCCGAGCTCATGACCGAGCGCTTCGGCCTTCTCGGCGGTGCCGTCGGGGCTTCCGTCGTCGACGACGAGGATCTGCACGTCAGGTGCTGCAGTCAGCACCTCGCGGCACAGCCGCTCGATGTTGTCGATCTCGTTATAGGTGGGGACGACCACAGTGGTGCGCACGGCGCAAGAGCCTAGGTCGTCGGAGGGGCGCGACACCCGGCGGGGCGAAACAGTGATGGCCTGCCCAGCCCGCGGACGGTCGCGGATGTCTCGCAGATCGTTACGCTGACAGCCGTGACCGAACCGGAACGGCCCCTCTCCGCGCTGCCCTCGTCCGCCGCTCGCGCGGCTGCCTTCGTCGCGATCCTGCTCGGCGGAAGTGCCGGCGGGCTCATCGGCTACACGTTGGTGAAGCTGCAATGCCACGGGGAGTGCGCCGCGCCGAAGGGTATCGGCACGCTCACCGGCGCGCTGCTGGCGGCCGGCGGCATGAGCATCGTCGCCGTCCTGGTGCTGCGAGCCGTGGGCGAGTGGCGCCAGATCGAGCAGCGCGAGCGAGCGAACCGCAACTCGTGAACGCGGACGACGGCGAGCTGCTGGCACTCGCCACCCGCCTCGCGTTGGCCGCGGGCAAGATGGTCCGCGACGGACGCCGCGAGCGTGGTGTCGCCACGGTCTCCACCAAGAGCGCGGCCACCGACATGGTCACCGAGTTCGACAAGGCGAGCGAAGATCTCATCGTCGGAGGCATCCTCGAGGCGCGTGCGCACGACGGAATCGTCGGCGAAGAGGGCACCGACACTCTCGGTACCAGTGGCGTCGACTGGCTGATCGATCCGATCGACGGCACCACCAACTTCCTGTACGGTCTGCCCGGCTGGGCAGTGTCCATCGCCGCCCGCACTGCCGAAGGCACCCGCGTCGGGGTCGTCTATGTGCCGTCGAACGACGAGCTGTTCACTGCCCGCGCCGGGCATGGCGCGTTCCTCAACGGAGAGCCGATCCACTGCAGCGACACTGACGACCTCGCGCTTGCACTGGTTGCCACCGGCTTCGCCTACACCGTCGAGCGCCGCGCTGAACAGGCCAGACGGGTGGCCGAACTGCTGCCACGGATCCGCGATGTGCGCCGCTTGGGCGCAGCCGCGCCCGACCTGTGCAACCTCGCTGCCGGGCGCGTCGATGTGTACTTCGAGCAGTGGCTCGGACCGTGGGACCTCGCCGCCGGCGAACTGATCGCTCGCGAGGCGGGTTGCCTGCTCGGCAGCCTCGATGGGGGGCCGTTGCACCACTCGTCCGTACTCGCCGCCACCCCATCGCTGTTCGCCCCGATGCGCGACCTACTCGCGGCAATCGACCGCGACCCCGCAGCACGCGCCTGATCTCGTCCCCGGCCTGGCAAGATGGGAGACGTGGGAACCCGCATCCTCTCGGTCGAAGACGACGAACGTATCCGCACGGCGGTGAAGCTCGCGCTCGAGGACGAGGGCTGGACCGTCGACGAGGCCGGCAGCGGTGAGGAAGCCGTCGAACTGTTCGCCCGCGCGGCCCCCGACGTGGTGCTCATCGACATCATGCTGCCGGGGATGGACGGTTTCGAGCTGTGCCGTACTCTGCGCCGTCATTCCGATGTGCCGATCGTGATGGTCACGGCCCGCAACGACACCCACGATGTGGTGGCAGGTCTCGAGGCTGGCGCCGACGACTATCTCACCAAGCCGTTCGCTCCCAAGGAGTTATCGGCCCGCATTCGTGCCCTGCTGCGTCGCATCCGGCCGATCAGCGCAGCGCACGCCAGGCTCGTGTTCGGTGATCTGGAGATCATCCCGGACGAGGGCAAGGTGCTCCGCTTGGGAACCGAACTGCACCTCACCAAGACCGAGTTCCGCCTCCTGTGCGAGCTTGCCCAGAACCCTGGCCGAGTGTTCAGCCGCGAGAGCCTGCTCGACAAGGTGTGGGGCTACGACTACTTCGGAGATGGTCGGCTGGTCGATGTGCATGTGCGGCGTCTGCGCACCAAGGTCGAACAGGATCCGGCCAACCCGCGTCACGTGGTCACGGTCCGAGGCCTCGGCTACCGCTTGCAGTCGTGACCGCTGCCGACGCCGCTGCCGAGCCGGGCGCGCTGACATCGCCGACAGCGCCGAGTCGCTGGCAAGGACTTCGCGATCGGCTGGCGGGTATGCAGCCCCGGCGGCTCAGCCTGCGCACACGCATCATGCTGATGTTCAGCATCGGTGCACTGGTTCTGTCGAGCTTCCTCGCCGCAGTGGCTTACACGTTCACGCGCACCAGCGTCGTGAACCAGCGCGACAAAGCCGGCACCGACCAGGCCTACGGTCATGCACAGGTGGCCCAGAACGAACTCAGCACCAACAACCCTTCGGCACAGCCCGCAATGGACCGCCTCCGCTCGCTGGGAGTCGGCCCGTTCGCAATCAACTTCCGCGGCAAGTGGAGCACCAGTTCGCCCCTCTTCACCTCGAACGCGATACCGACGGCGTTGCAAAGCCGCGTGCTCACCGACCTCACCCCATCACGGATGATCACCGTCATCGACGGCGATGCCGTGCTGGTCATCGGGATTCCACTCACCGATCTCAAGGCCAGCTACTTCGAGTTCGTACCACTCAGTGATGCGTCGTCCACGTTGAACAGTGTGATGCTCAGCCTGCTGTTCGCCGGGTTCATCACCACCCTCGCCGGCGCCTTGCTCGGTACCTTGGCAGCGAGCAGAGCGGTACGGCCGTTGGCGGATGCCGCCCAGGCCGCCAAGGCGATCGCTGGTGGTCGTCTGGACACGCGCCTCGAACCCACGGTCGACCCAGATCTGCGGGTGTTGGCCAACTCGTTCAACGACATGGCGTCGGCGCTACAAGCGCGCGTCGAACGAGACACCCGGTTCACCAGCGATGTCAGCCATGAACTCCGATCACCGCTGATGACGTTGGCGGCCAGCGTGGAAGTGATGCAAGCCCGCCGCGACGACATGCCCGAGCGTGCGCAGGCAGCGCTCGACCTGCTCGTTGCTGACGTGGCCCGCTTCAGCGGTCTCGTGGAGGATCTGCTGGAGATCTCCCGTTTCGACGCAGGGGCCATTCGCCTCAACCTGGAAGATCTCCTGGTTGCCGAGTTCGTCCGCCAAGCCGTGGCGGTCAGCAGTATGCGCCACACAAAGGTGACGGTCACCGAACGCGCCGAAGGGGTGGTCATCCGCGGCGACCGACGGCGACTGGCCCGCGTGGTGGCCAACCTGATCGACAACGCCCGTTTGCACGGCGGGGGCGATGCCACTATCGCCGTCACCGAGCCTGAGGGTGAAGGCGAGCCGTTGGCCCACATCTGGATCACCATCGAAGACCATGGCCTCGGCGTGCCCACCGAGGAGCGCACCCTGATCTTCGAACGTTTCGCCCGCGGCGCGGTGGCCGGCCGGCGGAGCAGCAGCGACGGCGCCGGTCTCGGCCTCAGCCTGGTCGACGAACATGTGCGGTTGCACGGTGGCCGAGTCTGGATGGAAGACCGGCTCGACGGCGAGCCCGGCGCCCGGTTCGTACTCGAACTTGCGGCCGACGAGGTCGGCGTATGAACCGCATCATGCGCTCAGTGGCCGCAGCCGTTGCCGGGCTCGTCGTCCTCAGCGCGTGCGGTATCAGCGCCGACGCCGACCCGCGCGACATCGCCGCTGTCAACCAGTTGCCGCTCGGCATCGACTCGGACAGCAATGCCGGCGCAGCCACGGGTGCTGCCAAGATCTACCTGCTGGCACCCGAGGTCGTTGGCGAGTCCACGACCCTGCAGGCTGTCGCCCGCGATGTCGACGAAACGCCGACCGATCTGCTGAACTCACTGTTTGCCGGACCCAATGCAGGCGAGAACGATCAACAACTCCGCACCGACCTCCCGCAGGGGCTGGCGCTGCTCTCAGCCCAGATCCGGGCCGGCGTCCTGGTGATCGACGTGAGCAAGGAACTGCAGCAACTGTCCGGTCAAGTACTCATCTCAGCGGTGGCACAACTGGTCTTCACCGGATCCGAGCTCAGCGGCGTGCGCTCGGTCAAGATCCTTGTCGAGGGCGCCGACCAGCAATGGCCGAGTGGAAACGGTGAGGCGCAGAGCGATGCACTCACGATCTACGACTATCCGGGGTTGGTGCAATCGGCGCAGCCGGCCTACCCCGCGATTCCCACGCCGGCGCAGCCCTGACTCCTCAGTCCGCGCGCCTCGGCTTCTGTGGCTGATGCCTGGCATCTGTCAGAATGCCGACGTCGATGGCGGGGCAATTCGCCGGAAGGGTGACACCAGCAATGGCGTGGGATTCGGCGAGGCCGGTTCTGTGGAAGCGGTTCGCGAAAGAGGGAGTGGTCTTCGCGGTCGGCATGACCGCGATCATGTACCTGCTCGCCGGACAACGCGATCCGGGCAGCTACATCGGCGTACTGCTCGGTGCCTTCATGTACGTGGGTGTCGTGGGTGCGATGGCCAAGTTCGGCTACGTGCGCAAGACGTTTGCCCAACTGCGCACCGAGACCGCAGCACGACCGCCACGTCAGGTGGGGCGCACCGCCGCCGCACCCAGCACGCGTGCCCGCCCACGGCCCACCAGCCGCACCGGTGGTGTCTCGAAGGGGAAGCGGCGGTGAACCCGCCGGCAAGCGATGGTGGCCGCTGTGTGGTGGCGATCGATGCCGGCACCACCGGTGTACGCAGCCGAGCGATCTTTCCCGGTGCCAGTTCACCTGGAGCTGGTGACGTGATCGCTTCGTACCGCGAGTTCACGCAGCACTATCCGGACAACGGCTGGGTGGAGCACGACGCCGAGGAGATCTGGCACGCGGTGGTCGCCACCCTCAACGATGTCATCCGTTCCGTTGGTGCCGACCGCGTGGCGGCCATCGGGATCGCCAACCAGCGCGAGACAGTGCTGGCCTGGAACCGCGACACCGGAATTCCTTACGGCACCGCCATCGTGTGGCAGGACCGCCGCACGGCCGAACGCTGCGATCAATTGTTCGCCGAGGGCGCCCTCCCACTCGTGCGCGAGGTCACCGGGCTGGTGCTCGACCCCTACTTCTCCGGCTCGAAGATGGAGTGGCTGCTCACTCATCGCGACATCCCCAGAGACGCGACGCTCGCCTTGGGCACGATCGACTCGTGGCTGGTGTGGAAGCTCACCGGCGGTGCTGAGCACGTCACGGATCCGTCGAACGCGAGCCGCACGATGCTGTTCGACATTCGTTCGCTGCGGTGGTCCCAACCGTTGTGCGATCTGTTCGACATTCCGATGGCCGCACTGCCGGACGTGCGCCCATCCAGTGGTCGCTTCGGTGTCACCGCCGCCGGATTCGGCGTCCCAGCCGGCATCCCCATCTCCGGGATCGCCGGCGACCAACAGGCTGCGTTGTTCGGCCAAGCCTGCTTCTCACCGGGTATGGCCAAGAACACGTACGGCACCGGCAGCTTCGTGCTGCTCAACGTCGGCGACACGTGCCCGCAACCGGCCGAAGGGATGCTCACGACCGTGGCCTGGACGCTGGCCGACGGCACCGTGGCCTACGCGCTCGAGGGTGCCATCTTCGTCACCGGCGCTGCGGTGCAATGGCTACGCGACGGGCTGCAGGTGATCGAGTCCGCGGCCGAAGTAGGGCCGTTAGCAGCCACCGTCACCGACAGCGGCGGCGTCTACATCGTTCCCGCGTTCACCGGCCTCGGCAGCCCGTGGTGGGACCCATACGCGCGCGGCACCATCGTGGGCATTACCCGCGGCACGACAAAGGCGCACCTTGCCCGAGCCGTGGTGGAAGCCATGACGTACCAGACCCGCGATGCCGTCGACGCCATGTCGGCTGCCGCAGGAGTGCAGATCGCCGATCTCCGCGTCGACGGCGGCGCCTCGGCGATGGACTCGATGCTGCAGATGCAGGCCGACCAGCTCGGTGTCACCGTACGGCGCCCCACCGATCAGGAGACCACCGCGCTCGGAGCCGCGTACCTGGCGGGCCTGGCTGAGGGCGTGTGGCCCTCGCTCGCCGCGATCGCCGCCGAGTGGGCGGTTGACGCCGTCTTCGAACCCGAACCCGACCGCACGTTCACCGATCTCGCGCACGCCACGTGGCAGCGTGCGGTGGCGTGCTCACGAGATTGGATCCAGCACTGAACCACTCCCCCATCCCCAACTGCTCAGCCTCGGCCGATGCTGTGCTCGAGCACATCCGCCCGCACAGCGACATCGTCGTCCCGCTGGGGGCCGGCGAGCCGGTGGCGCTGATGGATGCCATCGAGGCCGCTGCCGCTCGCGGCGACATCGAAGGTATTGCCGTGCACCAGATGCACGCACTTCACGACCGTCCGTACTTGCACGGCGCATACCCCGATCGCCTGCGGCACATCGCCTACTTCCTCTCGCAGGTCACCCGCCCGTGCTATGTGGCCGGCACCGTGGAACTGGTGCCGAACCATTTCAGCGAGGTCTACGGCCACATCGCGCGCCGCACCAATGACCCACTGGTGATCGCCTCAGCGTCGCCGCCCGACCGCCACGGATACTTCAGCCTTGGCGTCACCGCCGACTACACCAGCAGCTTCATCGGGCGCGGCCGGTTCTTCCTCGAGGTCAACTCGCGCATGCCGCGAACGTTCGGCCGCAACCAGATCCACATCAGCCAGGTCGAAGGCTGGATCAGTAACGAACGTGAACTCGACGAGGTGCAGCCACCGGCGTTGGACGCCCTCGATCACACGATCGCCGGCTACGTTGCCGATCGGATCGCCGACGGAGCGTGCCTGCAAACGGGTATCGGAGCGATTCCGAACGCAATCATGAGCGCGCTGTCGCATCACCGCGACCTCGGAGTGCACACCGAACTCCTCAGCAACGGCCTCGTCGATCTCGTGGAACAGGGTGTCGTGAACGGCGTGCGCAAACTGCACAACCGCACCAAGGTGGTCGGCACGTTCGCCCTCGGCACCCGCCGCCTGTACGACTTCCTGCACGAGAACACTGCTGTCGAGTTGTGGAGCGCGCGCTACGTCAACGACCCGCGCCTCCTCAGCCGCGAACGAAACTTCGTGTCCATCAACGCCACGCTCTCCGTCGACTTCCTCGGGCAGTGTGCATCCGAGACGTTGAACGGTTCGTACTACTCATCGTCCGGCGGGCAGGTGGATTTCGCCCGCGGCGCGATGTACTCCGAGGGCGGCCAGGGTTTCATTGTCCTGCATTCCACTGCCAAGCACGGCAGCGTCAGCCGCATCGTGCCGCAGTTCGCTCCGGGCGAGGTCGTCACGCTGTCGAAGAACACCGTCGACAAGGTGGTCACCGAGTACGGCGTCGCTGAGTTGCGGGCCAAGACCGTGCGCGAGCGGGCCAGCGCGCTGATCGCCATCGCCCATCCCGACCACCGCGATCATCTGACCCACGAAGCACGCCGCCTCGGTTACGTGTAACCGACGCTGGTCAGGTGCCGGAGCGTTTGCGGTAGTTGCCCAGGAACCGCTCGATGCGCATCAAGGCCTCGGTGAGGTCATCCGTGTTCGGCAGGAACACCAGTCGGAAGTGGTCGGGTGTGGGCCAGTTGAAGCCGGTGCCCTGCACGATCAGCAACTTCTCCTCGGCGAGCAGTTCGTAGGCGAACTGCTGATCATCGGTGATCGGGTACACCTTCGGATCGAGCCGCGGGAACATGTAGAGCGCAGCCTTCGGCTTCACCACCGAGACACCGGGGATCTGGCTCAGCGCCTCGTAGGCGATGTCGCGTTGACGCAGCAGACGCCCACCCGGGCCGACGAGATCATCGATGCTCTGGTACCCGCCGAGCGCGGTCTGGATCGCCAGCTGCCCCGGCGTGTTCGAGCACAAACGGGTGGAGGCCAGCATGTCGAGGCCCTCGATGTAGTCCTTGGCGTGCCGCTTCTCACCCGACACGATCATCCAACCGGCGCGGTAGCCGCACGCTCGGTAGTTCTTCGACAGGCCGTTGAACGTCACGAACAGCAGGTCGTCGGCGAGCGAGGCGATGCTCGTGTGCGTGTTGCCGTCGTACAGGGTCTTGTCGTAGATCTCGTCGGCGAACACGATCAACTCGTGCTCGCGGGCGATCTGCACGATCTCCCGCAACACATCGTCCGGGTACAGCGCACCGGTGGGGTTGTTGGGGTTGATGATCACGATCGCCCTAGTGCGGTCGGTGATCTTCTTGCGGATGTCGTCGAGGTCGGGGTTCCAGTCGGCTTGTTCGTCGCACATGTAGTGCACCGGTCGGCCACCGGACAGGGAAACAGCGGCGGTCCACAGCGGGTAGTCGGGTGCCGGTACCAAGACTTCGTCACCGTCGTCGAGCAACGCATTCAGCGACATCATGATCAGCTCGGAGGCACCGTTGCCGAGGTACACGTCGTCGACGGCGACGCCGGCGATCTTCTTCTCCTGCGTGTAATGCACGACCGACTTGCGCGGTGCGAACAGGCCCTTGCTGTCCGTGTAGCCGGCGGCGTTCGGCAGGTTACGGATCATGTCCTGGACGATCTCGTCCGGAGGATTGAAGCCGAACGCGGCGAGGTTGCCGATGTTCAACTTGATGATCTGCTGCCCCTCCTCCTCCATCTCGCGTGCACGGTCGAGCACCGGACCACGGATGTCGTAACAGACGTTGGCGAGCTTGCTGGACTTCGCGACGGGCTTCACTGGTCTCCTCGGATCTCAGGACCAGGTCAGGATATGAGCGCGCCGCCCGCTGCGTCGATTCATTATCCGGGCAGTGAGTCGACGATGCCGCCCAACACCCGGAATTCCTCACGTTCCCGGGCATGGAAAACGCGCCCAGCGCGGCCGCATGCCAAGGCCAGCCCGTGCGCCGGAACCCTGGCCCACACGAGGTCGCCGGGGGTGTGGTGCGCCTCGGCAGTCAGTGCATCCTCACCGAGGTGGCTGCTCCCAGCGAGGAACGCCGCCAGCCAATCCAGTTCCGGAGCAGCCCCATCGCGGGCGAGGGCCACCGGGCCGTCGAGGCACATCGCCACCGACCAGTCAGCGTCGAGCAGCACGCGCAACTCTCGGCACGCAACCTGCAATCGCTCACCGATGGGCGCCGCGACCACCGCAGCCGCCGTGGCCAACGCCGCCATCCCGCCATCTGGCCGATCGCTGGGCACCGGTCGAACATGTTCCACCGCCACGCCATCGACCTGGCGGATTTCGTTCACCAGGAGGTCGACGAGCGAGGCATCGGGCAGCGACACGGTGAGGTCGTCGATCGCGCTTCCGCCGCCGCGCTCCAGGATCTCGATGCCCACGACGTCGCCGTGAACTGAGCCGATACGGCTGGCAACCTGACCAAGAACGCCCGGCCGATCCGGCAGCCACAGACGTACGACGAAAGTCTCCACGGGTCACGACGCTACCGACCCAGCGCGAACCCGATATCTCGGCCGTGTAACGCCTGTGTGAACTGGCGACCCCGACTGTGCGAGCATCACGGTATGTCGACCGAACTCCCCCCCGATTGCATTCATGTCGTCATCGAGATCCCCCGAGGCAGCCGCAACAAGTACGAGATCGATCACGAGACCGGACGAGTGTTCCTCGACCGGCGCCTGTTCACAGCCACCACCTACCCAGCGGACTATGGCTTCGTTCCTGAAACCCTCAGCGGCGACGGCGATCCGCTCGATGCGCTCGTCCTGCTCGAAGACCCGGTGTATCCGGGTGTCTGGGTGCAGGCCCGCCCGGTGGGCGTGCTCTACATGCACGATGAGGCCGGTGAGGACGCAAAACTGATCTGCGTTCCCCCCAAGGAGCCGCGCTGGCAGGATGTGAAAGACCTCGCCGACCTCACCCCGCAACTGGTGCAGGAGATCCAGCACTTCTTCGAGGTCTACAAGGCGCTCGAACCGGGGAAGACCTCCAGCACCGCGGGCCTCGCTGGGCGCGACGCCGCATGGGAGGAAATCCGCCAGAGCAGGGCGAACTACCACCCGCACCACGATCCGAGCTAGCGCCGCACATGTCCAGAGGGCGCCGAATCGGGACCTGCCGTGCCGAGTCGATCGACGGGCTCCGGATGCTCGCGGGAACACTCGTGGCTCTGGCACTCGTGGCTGGCTGTTCGGCATCCTCCGACAACGACCCCGACAAGTCTGTCCCGACACAGGCCGATCCCCTGGCCGCCGCTGTGCGTGTGGAGGCGCTCGGGTGTCATGACACCGCCACCATCGGCGCCGGGTCGTTCGTCGCCAACGAACGGGTACTCACTGCCGCCCATGTCGTGGCCGGCGCCACCAAGATCGAGGTGCGGCTCGCCGACGGGCGCCGCGCCGAGGCGAAGGTGACCGCGATCGACCGCTCTTTGGACCTTGCGCTGCTCGATGTCGAGCAGCCGATCGCTCCACTCGCGCTCGGCAGCATGGCCGTGGGAGCCACCGGCCAATACGTCGTCTACCGGAACGACGCGCAGGTCGCGCTGCAGTTCCGCGTCCTCGCACGCAACCCCATCGAGGTACCCGACCTCGACCTGCTCGGCTCCTCGACCCGCGACGGGTACGAGATCAGTGCAACCATCGAGCCGGGCGACTCAGGGGCGGTACTGGTCAGCCGCGGTGTGGCGACCGCCATGGTGTTCGCCCGCAGCGCACAGGATGCCGACCGAGCATGGGCGGTCGACATCGACGAGATCCGGCAGTTGTTACAGGGTGACCGCGATGTCGCCGTGGACACCGGGGCGTGCGTTCCCGGCTAGTGCACCTCGGGCAGCAACGCTGCCCCGACAGCGCCCGCACGGTCTCCCAGCAGCGCAAACCGCACGATCGGGTGTGGCCGCAGATGCGGTGCGTAGAGCAACAGGGTGAACCAGCGCTGGATCGGGGCGAGGTACAGATCGGCCGACGCAGCCAGGCCACCGCCGAGCACGAACAGCTCCGGATCCAGCACGTTGGTGAGGTTCACCAGACCCAGCGCCACCCAGCGACCAAAGTCGTCGATGACCTGCAGTGCCTCGGTATCACCCTCGCGAGCGGCGGCCTGCACATCTTCACCGCGCACCAGCTCGGCATCGCCGCCGGCCAGTTCGACGACCCTCCGCAGCCGCCCGCCAACGGCCGACTCGCGAGCCAGGCGGCCGAGACCTGCGCCAGACGCGTAGCGCTCCCAGCATCCGCGCCGGCCACACGGGCACGGGGGGCCTTCGGGGTCGACCACCATGTGGCCGATCTCGCCGGTGAAACCATTGGCCCCACGGATCAGCCGCCCACCAGCGATCACTCCACCCCCGACGCCGGTGCCGAGCGTGACCATCACACAGTCGACAGCGCCTTTCGCGGCGCCGACCTTCCACTCGGCCACTGCCGCGGCGGTGGCGTCGTTGTCGACATGCACGTCGGCTCCCAGCCGTTCACTCAGCAACGCTCCGACCTGGAAGTCGTTGATGTCGACAAGATTCGGAGCAGCACGCAACACTCCATCGCGAGTGACGAGACCGGGAACACCGATACCGATCGACTGGTACGGCGCGAGCGAACCGGCCAACTCGACCAACGTGTCGATGATCGAGTCTGGCCCCTTCGGGGTGGCGCGGCGCTGTTCGGCGACAACGTCGCCGTGCTCGTCGAGTACCACGCCAAGGCACTTCGTGCCCCCGACGTCGATGCCGAGCCGCCGCCGTGCAGGGCGACGACTGGGGGTCATGCCTCGGCGCGGGTCTTGAGTTCGCGGACCGTGTTGAGGATGCGCACCTCTGCACGACGCTTGACGAACCCCGGCAGCGGCACCACGAGTTCGATGGCCAGGTCGTAGCGCACTTCGGTACCGCCGTCGGCAGCCAAGGAGAAGTTGTAGGCACCGTCGATGGTGCGCATGATGTCGCCACGCACGATGCTCCACTTCAGGACGCTGGGCGCCTGGGAGTAGTCGTAGCCAAGCGTGTAATGCGTGCTGCGACCGAGTGCCGATGCACGGAACTCCACTTCGGTGGGACGCCCCTGCTCGTCGCGAGTGCGAACGATGACGTCCTTGACGTCCTTGGCCCATTCCGGGTAGCGATCGAAGTCGGTGGCGATCGCCCACACTCGGTCGGGTGCAGCGGCGATGGTGATGGTCTGGGACGCCGATTCAGCCATGGAGGTGTTCTACCTAATCTTCCCGTTGGACGGTGGGGATCCCGGATCCACCCGAGGCCCGAATGCACCGTACAGCGCGGCCCATGCCCCATTCATGCCAATGCCGAACATCGGTACTAGAACTCCGAACGCCAACGGGTTGAGTTGACTCTTCTGCAGCCCCGACATGCCGATGCTGGCCCCGATGATCGCGGCGATGATCTGTGCAGCCCACGCAACCGACATCAGCCGTTTCAGCGGTGTGGGGGCCGTGGCACCGGTGAGCAGGAACAGGTTCGCCACGCCCACCTCCCGCACTCGTGAGAGATCCAGTGCCCGCGCATACGCCCACAACGTGCCGGCGACCCCGGCGGCGAACAACACGAGTGACACCACGACCACCAGCACCTGCGCCCAGCGATGCGCCTTGAACGGCACGGCCACGGCGAGCGCGACGACGAATACGAGAGTGCCGAACAGATCGGCACGCACCAGACGGGAATTCACCGGGTCATTCTGCCAGTGCGCCGAGCGAGACACCTAGGCGATGGGCCAACACGTCGTAGGAGAACTCGCGCACGGCGCGCTCGCGCCCGGCGCTGCCCATCCTCGCCCGCAGATCGGGATCATCGAGCAGACGCTCGATTGCAGCAGCGACCTCGCGAGGGTCGTCGGGCTCGCGCACCACAAGGCCGGTCTCGCCATCGGCGACCGCCTCGGCAGCACCCCCCGAGTCGCCAGCCACCTGGGGCACACCACAGGCGGCCGCTTCCAGGAACACGATGCCGAACCCCTCCTGCTCGAGGCCGCCCCATCGGTTGCGACACAGCATCGTGTACACATCGGCACAGCCGTACAAGCGTGGGAGATCGTCGTTGCTGACGCGGCCGAGGAACTTCACCGGCGCGTTCAACGACGTGGCCAGATCCTGCAGTCGCTCGGCATCGCGGCCACCGCCAGCGATCGCCAGCACCAGGTTCGGGCGGCTCTTGTGTAACAGCGCCGCTGCCCGCACTGCCGTGTCGAAGCCCTTGCGTGGCACCAGGCGACTGATACCCACCAGCAGTTCGGCGTCCGCAGCAATGCCGAAGTGCTCGCGAGCGCGCAGTCGTTCATCAGCGGTGAGCGGCACGAACCGTTCGGTGTCGACCCCCGGGGGCACCACCGTGATCGGCAACGCCCGGCCAGCGGCACGTTCACCTTCGGCCGCCGGATAGCCGCCGGCGGCAACGATGTGGCGGGCGCGGCGCAGCACGTAGGCGAGCGTCTGCTTGCTGAGCGGCAAGCGACCTGGCACGGTGACCTCTGCGCCGTGAAGCACCACGTCGTAGGGCAGATCGAGCGACGGGCCGACCAGACCAAGTGGCAACGCGGGATCGAGCACGACGAGGTCGGCACCGACTTCCTTGGCCATCGCGTTGATGCGCGACACCATCCATGGATGAGGCAACAGCACGGATTCGCGAGTGCGGCGAACGAGGAACGGTTGCTGCGCGTCGAACTCCTCGGCTCCCGCGTAGGGACTGGTGAGCACGGCGAACGAGTCGGGCGGCAGCCGACGCCACCATTCCCACAACAGCGACTGGATACCGCCGATCTTGGGTGGGAAATCGTTCGTGACCAGGAGATGCTTCATGGCATCTGCAGTTCGCGCTGGACGTCGGGGTGCGGGTCGGAGACAGGCATGAGATCGTGGTGGCCGAGCCTCCGTGCGGCCCACACGGCGTGGGCTCGTAGGACAGGATCGTTGTGGGAAAGGTAGTCGGCCAGCACGGCCCGCACCGTATGAATGTGTGGGCCCACCGTCAGATCGCCGATGTTGCCCAGCACCACCAGCGCATTGCGCCGAGCCCAACGCGGGTCGCGCTCGGCCAGGTACCAACGGCCCCACATCTGCGCGACGCCTGCGTCGTCGGCCATCAGCAACTGCAGCACGGACAGCCACGCCATGGGTGGCTCACGTGTGCTGACATCGACGGTGAACCGTCGGCCGAGCCGCACTGTCGGCGGGCAGGCGTCCTGGCAGTCGTCGCAACCGTAGATGCGGTCGCCGACGGCCTCGCGCAGATGGTGCGGAATGATTCCCGGCTTCTGCAGCACCCATGCCAGGCAACGGGCCGCGTCGATGACCCCTTCGGCAATGATCGCGCCCGTAGGACATGCATCGAGGCAACGGCGACATGTGCCGCATCCGTCTTCGACCGGACTGGCGGCCACCGGCAACGGGGCCGTGGTGACCACGCAGCCGAGCACGAACCAGCTGCCGGCGCCCGGCAACAGCAGGTTGGCGTTCTTCCCGAACCAGCCGAGGCCGGCGCGATAGGCAACCTCGCGGTCGACGATGCTGTTGTCGTCGGCGAACGGCACCGCCTTGTACCCGTCAGCGCGAAGTCGACGGGCTACGGCCCACAGTCCCTCGCGTAGCGGCGCGTAGTGGTCGAGCCAGGCATAGCGGGCCACCCGCGCGACCGGACCGTCCGGACGCTCCTGGTCGGGCAGCAGGTACGGGCGAGCGGCCACGAACACCGAGCGGGCGTCGGGGACCGCCCGCTGCGGGTCGGTGGAGCGAGCGGGATTCTTGAATGTGAACTGCATACCGTCCACCAATCCGTCGGCGATGCGCTGCTCGATGGCGACCCGAGCGCGGAGCAACACATCGGCGGCCGCCACCCCGGTGTGGGTGACGCCGAATGGCCGAGTGAGCTCCGCAAGTTCGGCGACGTAGCCCGCATCGAGCACATCGGCCGCGGTTGGCGATGGGTCAGGGGGCGTCACGGTGACGCAGCGTAGGCACCAACCCGGCCTCGGCGAGCAACTTCACCGCCCGCATTTCAGCAAGGTCGAACACGACGGCCTCGCGAGGTGCTGGGGAGAGCAGGTGACTGACCACGCAATCGGCGCAGTCGGCGCTGCCTTCCAACACGCAGGAATCGCAGGAGATGACGAAATGTGACATACCCCGTACCTAACACCAGGGGTCTCACACAGTGCGAGTGCCACGCCCCCGGCCCGAGTGCCTGGCCCCCGGCCCGACCTTTCGAGTGCCACGTGCGCGACTATGTGTCACGTCGCACTCGGGTGCACACGACGCACTCGGGCCGGGGGCCAGGCACTCGCACAGGTCAGGGGCGGGCGAGGGCCAGGAAGGTGTCGCTGCTGATCGTGTTTGCGCCAGCGACGCGCACGTCGGCCAGCACGGCTTGGTCGTTGGTGACCACGATGACCGGACGCCCTGGATCAATCGCCGCCACTTCCGAACGGAGGACGTCGTCGGCGGTGACGCCTTCAGGCGAGTAGCTCACGCGCACCAGACGTCGCCGATCGGCACTGGCACCCACGATCGTGGCGCCATCGAACACGATGTGCAGCAGCGTGCCCCAACGACGCGCAAGGTTCTCCGCCGCCTCGATGCATACCGTCCGCTGCCGCTCGAGTGCCAACGCTGGCCAACCCAACTTCGCCACGTTGTACCCATCGACCAGGACGACGACGTCCGGGGCACGCAGCAGATGGGTCGCCGCCGCCTCACTGTCGCCGTACAGCCCACCCGGTACCGCTAGCGGCTGGCGCTGACGTCGACGGGCCTTTGGTGAACCCCCCTTGGCCACGAGGAGTGCCTCTGCGAGCAGCACACGCACTCGCTCGAGATCGACTGATCCCCCGTCGTGCAGCACCGACCGTTCGGCGAGCGCAGCGTCGCGCGCAGCGACGGCGTCGGCCAGTTCGGCACGCAGCGTCTCCACGGCTTGTCCGGCCGCACCGGCCTTGGCGTCGACCGCATTCGCTCCGGCTTCCTTGCGGCGCGCCATCCGCTCGACTTCAACGAGGCGATCCTTCGTGCGCGTGAGTTCCGCACGCACACGCTCGAGCTCGGACTGCGCCGTCGAGCATTCACGACGCTCCGACTCGAGTTGTTCGCGTGCCAGCAGCAACTCCACTCGCGACCGGGCGGCGACGGCCTCGGCGGCCTCGCGGCGCTTCTCCTCCCGGCGCAGTGCCACCGCGGCGTCGCCGGTGTGGCTGGCGGCTTCAGCGGAACGAGCGAGTTCTGCGGCCTGGGCGAACCAGTCGACGGGACGGGTGAGCCACAACATGCCCACGTCGTCGACGAGATCGGTGGTCGCTACCGACCCAAGGCGTGCCAGGAACTCGGGATCCGCCTCCACCACCTCGCGCACCTTCGTGAGTGCAGGCACGGGCAGCGAGTGGAACTTCAGGTAGGGCTTCAGCCCCACGGGAAACGCCAGCGGCGGACGCGCCTTCTGACCGGCGGCGACGACGAGCACCACGAACTCGAGCGCCGATCGCAGCGACCGGTCCGGCAGCGAGATGTCGGGAGCGGCGGGATCGGACACGCGGCCAATCTAGCCATCCGCCCTCGATCACCCCGCTGGTCGAACGTCTGTTCTTGACACCGAACGGACGTTCGTGCTCAACTGAGCAGTCGTGCAACGCTCGTTCGACGATCTCGGGACACCACTGGCCGATGTCACGTTCTGTGTACTCGACATCGAGACCACTGGCACCGACCGCGGTACCGACCTGATCACCGAGATCGGCGTGGTGAAGGTGCGCGCAGGTGAGTGCCTCGGCACGATGGGCACACTTGTCAATCCGGGACGTGCCATCCCTCCCGGAATCACCATGCTCACGGGGATCACCGAATCAATGGTGTGCACCGCACCACGGATCGAGACCGTACTGCCGACGCTGCAGGAGTTTGTCGGCGACGCAGTGATCGTCGGTCACAACGTGGGGTTCGACATGGGATTCATCAACGCGGCCATGTTGCGCAGCGGTCGTGCATCGTTTCAGAACACCATCGTCGACACATTGCCCCTTGCTCGCCGACTGGTGCGTGACGAGGTGCCCGACTGCAAGCTCGGCACGCTCGCCTCGCGTCTGCGCCTCGACCACCGGCCATCCCACCGGGCGCTCGACGATGCACTCGCCACCGCCGATCTACTGCACGTGCTGCTCGAACGTGCCGCCGGGCTGGGCGTCACCGGGCTCGACGATCTGGTCGCGCTACCCAAGGCAGGTGGGCACCCACAGGCCGCGAAGCTGAAGCTCACCCACCACCTCCCTCGCACCCCCGGTGTGTACCGCTTCCTCGGGGCCAACGACGAGGTGCTCTACGTGGGCAAGGCCACGAACTTGCGCCAGCGTGTGCGCAGCTACTTCGGCAGCGACGACCGTCGCAAGATCGGCCCGATGCTGCGCGAGACACAGCGGGTCGCGCACACCATCGCCCACGAACCAATCAGCGCAGAGGTGCTCGAGTTGCGGTACCTGCACCTGCTCAGACCGCGCTACAACCGCGTGGGCACCACCTGGCAGAAGTACGCCTACATTCGACTCACCACCGACGAGCAATGGCCTCGTCTGGTCGTCGCCAACGAACCTCCCACCACCGGCGTGCACCTGGGCCCGTTGTCGTCGCGCGCTGTTGCGGCAAGCGTGATCGAGGCCGTGCAGTCCGCTCTGCCGATTCGCCGCTGCAACACGCGCATCGGCCGCAACTACACAGCGGCCGAGGGCGCCACCCCGTGCACCGGCGCCCGACTCGGCGTCGCCATGTGCCCCTGCAGCGGCAGCGCCGACGAAGCGACGTATTGGCGCGTCGTCGGCCAGGTGGTCGCCGCGCTCACCACGTCACCGCAACTGGTGCTCGACCCGCTGTGGCGCAAGGTGGCGACGCTGTCGCACGAACGTCGCTTCGAGGAGGCCGCAGCAATGCGCGACCGGGCGAATGCCTTTGGGTCGGCGATCACTCGCCAACGACTGATGGATCAACTTCGCGCTGCCGGTGAGGCCCAGGTGCAAGTGCACGACACCGTGCTGCACCTACGCGACGGGTTGCTCGTCAGCGCACACGCAACTGATCAACTGCCCACCGGCCTCGAACTCCCGCCACCCGAGACAGTGGCCTACCCGGCACCCTTGCCCCGCAACGCCGCCGACGAGGTGCTGTGCCTGGCCCGGGCGATCGAACGCGCCAGTTACCACGCGCGGCTGTTGTCGTGCAGCGGCGAATGGTCGTGGCCGGCGGTACCGGTGCGCGAGGTGACGCGACTCAGCGATGCCGCGTGAGCTCGCCACAAGGTTGATCCGCTCAGGCGGGTTCGATTGTCGCCCCGACGTGGTCGATCCGCAGGATCTTCGTGTGCCCGTCGGCGGGCAACGCTGCTGCGAGATCCTCCGCCTCATCGACCGCACACATCACCGCCACAGTGGGCCCAGACCCGCTGAGCCATGCGGCCCATGCCCCGGCGGCCAACGCCGCCTCCAACGCCGCGAGCGAGGGGCCAGCAACAGCGAATCTGCGGTCTTGATGCAGTCGGTCCTCCGTGGCGATGCGCAACGTATGCACATCGCCGGCCGCCAGAGCCGCCACCAAGAGCGCTGTACGCCCGAGGTTGAACACAACATCCTCGAGCGGCACCTGTGCAGGCAGCTTCGCCCGCGACTCGTCCGTGCTGGTGAGGAACGACGGCACCCACATCACCATCGCCGGGTCGAATGACAGTCGAATCTGTACGGCACGTCCACCGGCGGTGGCGACAATGCCGCCGAACAGCGATGCCGCGACGTTGTCGGCATGCCCCTCGAGTTCGGATGCCACGCCCAGCAACTCGGTACGAGCCTGCTCGAGCAGCTCGGCCGAGTCGCCGTGACGCTGAGCATGTGCAGCCACCAACCCACCAACGCGCACCGCTCCGCTGAACCCCATCCCGCGCCCCGCCGGAATCGGCGAACGCACCCACAGGTCGCCCTCGCCACCCGCCCGTCGGAATGCGATCATCGCCGGGTGGTGCTCATCGGCAGCGCGAGCAGTGTCGTCGCGCGGGGCGCCCAGGCCGACCTCGGCGTACAGCGAGAGTGCCATACCCAAGGTGTCGAACCCGGGCCCGAGGTTGGCCGACGAAGCCGGCACTCGAACGATCATGGTCGGTCGATCTTCATCAATGCCCGAGTTCTTCAGCGGCCTGCTGCGAGACAGCAACCCAACGCGCCAACGTCGCAGCTGCCGATCCGGAATCGATCGACTCGATCGCCCGCGCCAACCCCTCTTCCATCGTCTCGGCCACGCCGGCCACGATCAGCGCCGCCGCTGCGTTGAGCACGACGATGTTGCGGTGCGCACCGTGGTTGCCGGCGAGCACATCGCGAACGACCTGCGCGTTCACGTCCGGTGTGCCGCCAACCAGTTCGTCGAGGATCGCCGGCGCCAAGCCCAGATCAAGCGAGTTGACGGTGAACGTATGCACCGAGTCGTCGTCGAGCGCGAGCACGGTGGAGGGCCCGGTGGTAGTGAGTTCGTCGAGGCCACTGCCGTGTACCACCCACGCGCGATGTGAGCCGTGCAGGCGCAGCGACGCAAGCATCCGCTCGGCCATACCCGGGTTGGCGACGCCGATCAGTTGCCGTTTCACCCGACCCGGGTTGGCCATCGGGCCGAGCAAGTTGAACACCGTAGGGATGCCAATCTCGCGACGGCTGGGCGCGGCGAAGCGGAACGCCGGGTGATAGCGCGGGGCGAGGCAGAAACCGATACCCACGTCCTCCACGCAACGCAGCACACCCTCCGGGCCGAGTTCGATGGCGACGCCCAATGCCTCGAGTACGTCCGCCGTGCCGCACTGCGAACTCGACGCACGCGCTCCGTGTTTGCACACGGGTACCCCTGCTCCTGCGGTGACGATCGCCGCCATCGTGCTGACGTTGATGCTGTGGCTGCGATCGCCGCCGGTGCCGACGATGTCGACGGCGCGTGCCTGCAGATCGGGAGGAAGCGGCACCAACGTGGCGGCGGCCAGCACTGCGTCGAGTAGTCCGGAGAGTTCCTCGGGTGTCTCACCCTTTGCCCGCAGCGCGACAACGAAGCCGATCAGCTGTGCCGCAGTGGCCTCGCCAGCGAGGATGGTGGCCATTGCCGCGCGGGCATGGGCTGCCGGCAGATCATGCTTGTCCAGCAACTCCGTAAGGAGGGCGGGCCAGCCACCTAGTTCATCGAGTCCACTCATGTGGCCAGACTAGGCACCCGGATGGGCCGGAGCGAAGGGCTTAGGCGCTGCGCCGACGTTGGCGGATGAGGCGACGGCGCTCGCGTTCGGTTGCGCCACCCCAGACTCCGGCCTTCTCGCGCACTTGCAGCGAGTATTCGAGACAGGCCACACGGACACCGCAATCCGCACACACCGACTTGGCCTCCATACCGTCATCGTCGTCATCCGGGTAAAAGATGCTGGGCTCGAGGCCCCTGCATGCTCCGAGTTGACGCCAATTGATCTCTTTGGCCGACACGAGATTAACCCCCATCACCGTCGCTACCGGGCGATCCCCCGGCGCTTCCAGAATCTAGGGCGACGCGCAAGTGCTTGTGAAGGGGCAATTTGAGTCTTTTTCAGGCGCGTCGTGCCCTACAACGCTCGGTGTCAGCCGGCAATCAGCCCTGCAGGTCGGCCTGTAACTGTGCAAGCGTGAACGCAGACAGTTCCACTGATTCCAAATATGCCGGGTGCGTGATCTCCAGCAGCGCACCGTCGCCCATCGCCGCAACCTGGGCCGGCGTGAACTCGAACGTCACGTAGTGCACCGCCGCGGTGACGTGCTCGCGCGTGAGTTGGCTGGCGTGCTGCGGGTCGACGACGCATTTCACGACATCGCCATTCGGCAGGCGGAACTGCACCAGCTGCTCGACACCCACCAGTTTCGGCAACCACTCGCGCATCTCATCGTCGGAGGTCAACTCGATGAACATCGTGGCGCACAGCTGACCGGCTTCGGGCACCATCGGGTTGTAGACGTTGAGTTCTTCCTGGATGCCTTCATCGGTGAAGATCCGCTCGGCGCGAGCCATCTCCTGCACCTGGAACCGGATGGTGTCGCGGTTCTCGAACAGCAAGGTGACGACGGTGCCGACGTGCACACGCCGACGGCGCTTCAACTCAATCACGTGCGCCCGGAAGTCGTCTCGTTCGCGCTCATAAGCGCGCGTTTCGGCGATGTCGCCCAATGTCAGCTTGCGCGACGATGAGGCAGGGACGGTTTGGGTACTCACCGTTGTTCTCCTTCTTCGGGAATGCCATAGGCGCGGGCGATGAGCTGCAGCGGGTGCAACGGCACCTCGCCCGTCTGCTCGGTGATGGCGGTGTTGGCCAGATGACAATCGCCAGCGACGACATCGCCGGCTGCTCGCTTCAGCTCGTCGGCGAGCTTGCGAGCCATCGGCATGCTGAGCTCGGCATTCTCTGCGCGCAGCCCCCACATGCCGTCAATACCGCTGCACTGCTGCACCAGCTTCACCTTGGCGCCGGTGAGCTTGATGAGGTCGCGGCTCTTGAGGCCAATGTTCTGCGCTTTGAGGTGACATGGCGTGTGGTACGCCACAGTCTCGGGTACGAAGCCGTTGAACTCGGTGTCCAGCGATGTGCCGTCGGCTTTGTGGAGTCGCATCAGATATTCAGCAGCGTCGTACGTGTGCTCGGCCACCAGTCGGGCCTCGTCGGTGCCGACGTAGACGACGTAGTCCTTCTTCAGCACATAGCCGCACGTGGGCTGCGGCACAACGATGTCGTTGCCCTTGCGCACCGACCTGGCGAGGTCCTTCACGTTCTTCTCGGCGATCCTGGTGAACGCCTTTAGGTCGCCGCTGTGCAAATACGGAGCGCCGCAGCACGCAGTGGTGTCGGCCAGTGTGCACTCCACCCCGTTGCGTTCGTAGACCTTGACCATGTCGTGGCCGACACCCGGCGCCTGGTATTCGACGAGACAGGTGGGAAAGATCGCGACCTTTCCCTGCCGCTTGGCGATCCGCACCTTGGGCCGGTTCTTGAACCAGGTGGTGAACCGTTGCCGGGCGTAC
>CAESGF010000017.1_pt1 | contig 68109 bp, 55 predicted proteins | sample 7263721 | NCBI WGS metagenome assembly CAESGF01 (sample SAMEA6814162, study PRJEB35770) | uncultured Acidimicrobiaceae bacterium | biome: Freshwater; feature: Freshwater reservoir; material: water | place: Czech Republic | collected 2017-06-27 | depth 30m m
GCCCATTAAAGCGGTACGCGAGCTGGGTTCAGAACGTCGTGAGACAGTTCGGTCCCTATCCTCCGCAGCCGAAGGTGTATTGAGGAAGGCTGTCCCTAGTACGAGAGGACCGGGACGGACGGAGCTCTGGTGTGTCAGTTGTCCTGCCAAGGGCATTGCTGATTAGCCACCTCCGGAAGGGATAACTGCTGAAAGCATCTAAGTAGGAAACCCGTTCCAAGATGAGTACACCCATGCGGTTAACGCAGTAAGGCCCGTGACGAGACCATCACGTTGATAGGCCGGAGGTGTAAGCGTGGTAACACGTGTAGCCGACCGGTACTAATCGGCCGAGGGCTTAAATTACGATCGCTCGTGCTTGCTCTGGAGTCCTTGGAGGGCTGCCATTTTGTTCCCATAGGGGAAGATCTGGCGCATCCTTGACAACAAAAGATTTCGGTGGCTATAGCGGCAGGGTCACACCCGTTCCCATCCCGAACACGGAAGTTAAGACTGCCTGCGCCGATGGTACTTGGGGGTAGACCCCCTGGGAGAGTAGGTCGCCGCCGGATTTCGCACTCGAAGCCCCAGTTCTCTGTTTGAGAACTGGGGCTTTGGGCTTTTTCATACCCGATCCAGGGCTTCACTGCGGTGAGCTAGCGGAATCGGGTCCATCCACTCGTAGGATCGAATCCCTATGCCGCCAGACCGTCGACGCCCCTCATCAGAGTCTTCCGGACGCCCGTCTGCTGGCGGACGCCCCACCGGACGTCCCGCCGGTCGTTCTGGTGGTTCCGCCGGCGATTCGCGATCCGGTGGAGCTCGTTCTGGCGCTCCTCGTTCGGCGGCGCCGCGTGCTGGTGCACCCCGTAGTGCTGGCCCGCGTCCCGCAACCCCGCGCCCAAGTGCGCCGCGCTCTTCGTCTGGTGCTCCTAGTGAGCGTCAGTCCGACGGTGCCGGCTACAACCGGAGTGGGAGCAGCCGGGTCGGTGGCCCGCGCCGCCCCGATGGCCAGAGCGGCGGCCCGTCGACCGGACGTGGAGACTCCAGAGGGTATGGTCGGCCGCGCCGCGACCCTCGTGAGGATGCGGGCGTTGCTCGTCCTGAGCGCGCTCCCCGTGGTGACCGTCCCGGCGGCGATCGACCCAGCGGTGATCGTCCCACCTACGGCCGTGCCGATGGCGCCCGTCCGAGCGGTCCACGTCCTGGCGCGCCCCGCAGCAGTGGCCCGCGCCCGGATCGTGGCGATCGTCCCGATCGTCCCCGTGGTGAGTTCCAAGATCGCGGCCCGCGCAGCACTGGCCCGCGTCCGGATCGTGGCGATCGGCCGGAGCGTCCGCGTGGTGAGTTCCCGGATCGTGGCCCGCGTCCCGATCGTGGTGATCGTCCCGCTGCCCGCCCGGGTGGGCGGCCCGGGAGCGGTGCTGGCCCGCGGCGAGATGGTCGCAGCGATCGGGTTGCACCTCGTCGCGTAGAGCGGCCGATGACGGCTGCCGATCAGCGCTCGATGGAAGTCAAGCGTGCGCGTGGTGGCCCTAAGCCCGAGCGCGTTCCGGCCCAGCCGCCGGCGTGGGAGCGCGAGCAGTGGGTGGACGAAGGCTCACTGCGTGATGAAGCTGCTGCCGCGGCGCAGCGTGCTGCGGCCGCCGAGCCGGTCCGTCGGCGCAAGGACCCCGAGTTGGCACCCGAGGTGTCGGAGGAACTGCAGCGCGTCGCGCCAGCCGGTCGCACGATCCGCTATCAAGAGCGGCTCACGTCAGCTGCCGATGCTCTCGATCGTGGTCGCTATGCCGACGCTCGTCGCATGGTGCAGCCGGTGATTCGAGATCTTCCGGATATGGCTTTCGGTCACGAGATTGCTGGGCTTGCTCTGTATCGGCTTGGTCAGTGGCGCAAGGCCGCAGCCGAGCTCGAAGTAGCACGTCAACTCGACAAGACCACGAACCACCATGCTGTTCTTGCGGACTGCTACCGGGCGATGAAGCGCTATCGCGACGTGGAGTCGCTGTGGGTGGAGCTTCGCGACGCCTCGCCGGCGCCGGCGCTGTTGTCGGAAGGTCGCATTGTTGCGGCCGGGGCGTTGTCCGATCAGGGCGATCTCGCCGGAGCGCTGAAGTTGATGGCGAAAGGCGCCGAAGTACCCAAGAAGGTGCGCGATCACCATCTGCGGCAGTGGTACGTGGTGGCCGATCTGTACGACCGCTCGGGCGACGTGATCAAGGCTCGCCGTTTCTTCTCGATGGTGCTCGAGCACGACTCCGAGTTCGCCGACGCGGCCGACCGTCTTCGGTCGCTGGGACGCTGACCCTGTCACACCCTGGGCGTAGGCTCGGCCTCACTTCCCCCGACTGATGCGTTGTAGGTCTGCGTTCGCAGACCGCGTCTGGTGGAGGAACACATGAACATCGTCATATTGCGAGGTGTACTCAGTAGCGCTCCGGTGCTTCGCTCGCTTGCGTCCGGTTCCGTGGTGGTCTCGCTGGAGGTCACTACGCCCCTCGACACCGGCACCGCCTCGGTGCCGGTGGCGTGGTTCGATCCCCCGAGTGAAGTGCCATGGGGTCCGGGCGACGAAGTGTGCGTGCTGGGCACGGTGCGCCGCCGCTTCTTTCGTTCCGGCGGGGTCACCCAGAGCCGCACCGAAGTGGTGGCGACGCAGGTCGTTGCCGCCGGCAACCGCCGGCAGGTGCAGCGGTTGTTGCAGCGGGCAGTCAGCAGGCTGGGTCCGCAGCCGGAGGGCGCACTACGCTCCGTGTGATCGGGCGGCTCTGTTTGGGTCGCCGGCGCACCACGGTCGCGGAGGACTGACGACATGAACCAAGAGCAACTCGAGCGTGTCCGGCACGGCGAGGGCTTCATTGCAGCGCTCGACCAGAGCGGAGGCAGTACGCCCAAGGCACTGCGCCTGTATGGCATCGAGGAGTCCGAGTACTCCGGCGATGAGCAGATGTTCGACCTGATCCACAAGATGCGTTCGCGCATGATCACCAGCCCGGTGTTCAGCGGGTCCCGAGTGCTGGGTGCAATTCTGTTCGAAGGCACGATGGATCGCGACATCGAAGGTCTGGGCAGCGCTGAGTTTCTGTGGGCAAGGAAGGGTGTCGTTCCCTTCCTCAAAGTCGACAAGGGTCTGGCCGACGACGCCGATGGCGTTCAGTTGATGAAGGCGATGCCCGAGCTGGATGCACTGGTGGCTCGCGCTGTCGCCAAGGGTGTGTTCGGCACGAAGATGCGGTCGGTCATCAAACTGGCCGACGCGGTGGGCGTCGAAGCGGTGGTTGCACAACAGTTCTCGGTCGGTATTCAGATTCTTGCCGGCGGTCTGGTGCCGATCATCGAACCTGAGGTCGACATCAACAGCCCGGAGAAGCAAGCGGCAGAAGTGCTGCTGAAAGCGGCCATTCTGCGGCACCTCGGTTCGGTGCCCGCAGGCGAACAGGTGATGCTGAAGCTCACACTGCCGAACGTCGACAACTTCTATCGCGAACTGGTCGAGCACCCGTCGGTCATGCGCGTCGTGGCGTTGTCCGGTGGCTATACCCGCGACGACGCGAATGCCAAGTTGGCGCGAAACCACGGGATGATCGCCAGTTTCTCGCGTGCGCTCACCGAGGGCCTCTCCGACAAGCAGACCGATGCCGAGTTCAATGCAATTCTCGACGCGGCAATTGAAGGTATTTTCCAGGCATCTCGCACCTGAGCCACTGCATCGCGATGTCCGTACGTTGCCTACCCCAATCGGGGTCGGCAACGTCGCGTCAGTCGAGCGGGCGCAGGACCAGCCCGGTACGCAGCTTGGGCGTGAAGAACGTGCTCTTGGGTGGCATGAGCAAACGATCGTCAGCCGTGCGGCGGATTTCGACGATGCTCGTCGGTCGGATGAGTACGCCCACTCCGGCGTCCCCAGCCGTGACCCGATCGACCACGTGTTGCACACCGTGCTGGTACGCGACGTCGGGGTCGTGATCGCGCAGCGCATGCTCGAGGTACGCGCCGTCGAGCGCCCGAACGGTCGCGAACGCAGCGGGCTTGGGGGTGAGCCATGCGCCGGTGCCGTCCGGGCGCACCAGGCACAACGCGCCGCGGTGCGTCACTTCGGAGGCGAACGCAGGCGTGACCGGTCCGGCCTCGGTGATGTCGAAACAGGGGCTGAGCCAACCCATCAGTACTTCGGGCGTGATGCCCTGATAGAGGCGATGGATTGCGTCGATGCTGAGTTGATCCTCCACCAGCTCGGCGACGTATGTCAGCGTGAGCTCGGCTGCCGTACCGGCACCGCGCGTGGCCCGCACCTCGTCACGGAATGTGCGACTGATCGCGTAGCGATGATGGCCATCGGCGATGAGTACCGGGTTGGCGCCGACCGCAGCCTGGATGGCAGCCACTCGCTGCGGATCGGCGACACGCTCGACGGTGTGCACCACACCTTGCTCGTCGTGGCACACGCCCACGATCTCCGCTGGCTCGCGCAGCAACTCGGTGAGCCCGGCGGTCAGCGAGAGACCCCATACGGGGGAGAGGTTGGTGTTCGTGCTGCGCGTGAGGTCGAGCCGGTCGGTCTTGGCCTTCGGGGTGGTGCGCTCATGCGGCAGCACGCCATCGGCTCCTTCGTCGACGACCTCGAGCGCGCCGAGCACGCCGACGGTCTCACGGGGCTCGCCTGCCTCGTCGGTGAACCGCATGCGGTAGAGGGTGAACGTCGGAGCGGCATCGCGCAAAAGTGTTCCCTGCTGAACCCACTCGGCGAGCAGTTCAGCAGCATTGGCGTAGCGGTCGTCGCCGTCGATTTCACGAGGAACGTCAACGGCGACGATGTTTCGCGGATGGCGAGCAAGGAGCGCGTCGACGTCGGCGTCGGAGAGCACGTCGTACGGGGGAGCGGCCACATCATCAAGCGGCAGCGTAGGGGCATACCGCAAAGCGGCGAAGGGTTCGAAACGGGGCACCTGCACAGGTTGTCACCTCCCGTGCCAACATGGCCAGACCATGAGTGTCAACCTCCCATCTGTCGGTTCGCCGTTCGTCGTGCTCAGCGACCTCGACGGGGTGGTGTGGCTGGCACATCAGCCAATTCCTGGCTCGGTGGAGGCGATCGCTCGCCTGCGGGCCGCAGGGCATCGCGTGTTGTTCGTGACCAACAATTCGGCGGCGCTGGTGCAGGAGCAGGAGGCGGCGCTCGCACGTATCGGGATACCCGCTGAAGGCGATGTGCTGACGTCGGCGCAGGCTGCGGCGCTCCTTGTGCAGCCAGGTGAGCGTGCGCTCGTCTGTGGGGGCGACGGCATCCTGCAGGCGCTGGCCGAACGGGGGGTGGAGTGCGTCAGTCACCAGGCTGTGGACGGCGGAGCACTGGTCGACGTGGTGGTCGTGGGGATGCACCGGTCGTTCGATTACTCGGTGATGGCGCGGGCAGCCAAGGCCATTCGACTGGGAGCCCGATTGGTGGGCTCGAACGACGACGCAACATACCCGACGCCCGATGGTCCGGTTCCGGGCGGCGGGTCGATTCTCGCTGCCATCCAAACCGCTGCAGGCGTGCAGCCGGCGGTGGCCGGCAAGCCGCACCGCCCGATGGCCGACCTCGTGCGCCGCGTCATCGGTGACGATGCGGCGACGCGCGCTGTGATGGTGGGGGACCGGCCGAGCACGGACGGTCTGTTCGCGCTCACCCTCGGTTGCCGGTATACCCATGTGTGGAGCGGGGTGACACCACCCGGCACGGTGATCGAGCCGACCCCGGACCTCGCGTGTGACGACCTGGCGGCGTTTGCCGAGGCAGTGGTGAACCGCGGGATTTTCAGGTGAGTACACTCTGGGCATGTCTGCATCTCCCCTCCTCAAGCGATTGCTCGACGCCGGCGTGTTGTTCACCGAGACATCGCAGGAACAAGCCGAGAAGCTCGTCAAAGAGTTCGTGAAGGCGGGCCAGGCCCGTCGTAAGGACAGCGAGGAGTTGGTGCGGCAGGTGGTGGATCGCGGTCGCGAAGCCAGCGAGCATCTCGTCGCCACCGTTCAAGCAGAGATCAACAAGCAGCTTGGCCGCGTCGCCGGCCGGCTCGACGAGATCGAGACCCGTGTCGAGGAGATCGCCAAGCGTCTCGGCCTGCCGGTGAAGAAGGCTGCGCCGGTCAAGAAGGCTGCGCCGGTCAAGTATGCTGCGCCGGTCAAGAAGGCTGCGCCGGTCAAGAATGCTGCGCCGGTCAAGAAGGCTGCGCCGGTCAAGAAGGCTGCGCCGGTCAAGAAGGCTGCGCCGGTCAAGAAGGCTGCGCCGGTCAAGAAGGCTGCGCCGGTCAAGAAGGCTGCGCCAGCGAAGAAGGCTGCTCCGGTCAAGAAGGCTGCGCCCTCGGCGTGAGCACGCCGCGTCGCCAGCGGCTGGACGCGGAGATGGTTCGGCGAAAGCTGGTCGCAAGTCGCACCGACGCGGCGCGAGCCATCGACGACGCCCGGGTTCTCGTCAACGGTGCCATCGCCGACAAGGCCTCGCGGCTCGTGCACGCTGGCGACGCTGTCGTCGTCACTGGCGGGCGCGCACGTTTCGTCAGCCGCGGTGGGGACAAACTCGACAGCGCGCTGGAGGCGTTTAACCTCGATGTCAGTGGTATGCGTGTGCTCGACGCTGGCGCCAGCACCGGCGGTTTCACGGACTGCCTGCTGCAGCGGGGGGCTGCGCAGGTCGTCGCGCTCGATGTCGGGCACGGACAGCTACATCCGCGAATCCGCGGAGATCGACGCGTCCAGGTGCTGGAGCGTTTTCACATTCGCAACGCGATACCCGAGGCGATCGGTGGTGTCGTCGAGTTGGTCACGGCCGATCTGTCGTTCATCTCCATCACTCGCGTCTTGCCGGCGCTGGTGGGTGCATGTCGACCCGAAGGCCATTTGGTGCTGCTCGTGAAACCGCAGTTCGAGGCGGGCAAAGTGGAAGTGTCGCGAGGTCACGGTGTGATCACCGACCCGGAGATCCACGAACGCGTGCGCACGGAAGTGCATGCGGCGCTCGAAGCGCACGGGTGCACAGTGCTCGGCTGGATCGATTCGCCGATCACCGGTGGCGATGGCAACCGCGAATTCCTTGTACATGCACTCACGCCGCGGCAAGGATCTGCGACGTGAGTTCTGTATTGCTGGTCGCCCATCACGAACGCGCCGAGGCGGGAGTGCTCGCGCGCACTGCCGCCGAGTGGTTGCGTGGCAACGGGCACCACGTGTGGGTGCTCGACGCAGACGCACAAGCTCTCGGCCTGGACGACCTGTCCGCCGTTCGCGATCCGGCAGAGGCCGACCTCGTGGTCACCCTCGGCGGCGACGGAACGATGCTGCGAGCAGTGCAACTTCTGAACGGCGTGGCGGTACCAGTGATCGGCGTGAACGTCGGCATGCTGGGGTATCTGACCGAGGTTGAGCCGGAAGCACTTGGGCACTCGCTTGAGCGTTGGTTCGCTGGGCCAGCGGCGGGGCATTGGCAGATCGATGAGCGAATGCTGCTCGACCTGATGCTCTGTCGCTCCGACGGCACACCTGCCGGACGATGGACCGCGCTGAACGAAGGTGTTATCGAGAAGCTCGAGTCCGGCCACACCGTACGTCTGCAGGTGTCGATCGACGATGCGCCGTTCACGTCGTACGCCGCGGACGGGCTGATCCTGTCTACTCCGACGGGCTCGACGGCGTACTCGTTGTCGGCGCGTGGTCCGGTGTTGTCGCCGCGGATGCGCGCAGTGCTGCTCACCCCCGTGTCGCCGCACCAGTTGTTCGACCGCTCGTTGGTGCTCGACCCCACCGAAGCGATCGAGGTGGAGTTGCTAGGTCACCGCGCCGCCACGCTGTCGGTGGACGGTCAGCCGGCGGCGACGCTGGCGGAAGGTGACAAGGTGTCAGTCGTGCCGTCTCAGCAGGTGGCGCGGTTCGTTCGCTTCGGCGAGCGTCGCTTCCACCAGATTCTGAAGGCCAAGTTCGGGTTGACGGATCGCTGAATGTTGCTGGAGTTGCACATCGAATCGCTCGGGGTGATCGAGCATCTCGACCTCGTGCTCGGGGCCGGCCTTACCGCGCTGACGGGTGAGACCGGCGCAGGCAAGACCATGTTGGTCGAGGCGATCAGCTTGCTGGTGGGTGGCCGCGCCGACGCAACCATGGTGCGCCCCGGCGCTGCTGAGGCACGAGTGGAAGGCCGTTTCGTGGTCGCTGACGAGGAGTACATCGTCGCCCGGGTGATACCGGCGGACGGTCGTTCGCGCGCCTATGTGAACGGCCGGCTGGCGACGGTGGGCAACCTTGTCGATCTCGGACAACGCTGTGTCGATATCCATGGTCAGCACTCTCATCAGAGCCTGCTGTCGGCGCCTGATCAACGAGAAGCGCTCGACCGCTTCTGCCGTACGGATCTGCAGCCGTTGCGCGCGGCGCGGGCTCACCTCACCGAGCTCGCTGCCGCGCTCGCGGCGTTGGGTGGTGACAGCCGGTCGCGCGTGCGTGAAGTCGACCTGTTGCGCTTCCAGGTGCAGGAACTGCAGTCTGCGGCGATCACCGGTGCCGAGGAGGACCGGCAGCTCGACGCTGAACTCGATGTGCTCGCTGGGGCGTTGGAACATCGCGAGGCGGGGATGATCGCGGTCGCTGCGCTCGCTGATGACGACGGCGGGTTGGACGCGGTGGGCATCGCACTACGTGCGCTTGCTGGACGAGCGCCGTTCGCCGATCTCGAGGGCCGTCTGCACGCGCTGTCTGCTGAGATGTCCGACGTCGTCGCTGAACTGCGAACGCGTGCGGATGGCATCGAAGAGGATCCGGAGCGGTTGGCCGCGGTCCGTGATCGGTTGCAACTGCTACGCGACCTGCGACGCAAATACGGAGAGACACTGCTGGACGTTCTGGCGTTCCAGGATGAAGTGGAGACGAGACTCGCCGAGCTCGAGGGCTACGAACTGCGGGTGGAGCAACTCGAGCACGAGCGTGCGCTGGCCGAGACGGAGGAACGACGCGCTGCTGCTGCGGTCGCTGCCACTCGGCGCGGTGGTGCGGGTGCCCTAGCCGCTGCGGTGCAGGAACATCTGCGCGCTCTGGCCATGCCGCACGCGTCGGTGGCGGTGACGGTTGGCGACCATGATCCCGGCGACGAGGTGGCATTCCTACTTGCGGCCAACCCAGGGTCACCGCTGTTGCCGCTGGCGCGGGTTGCCAGCGGCGGCGAATTGGCTCGATCGATGCTCGCGCTCCGACTGGTGCTCACCGAGGCCCCCGACACGCTGGTGTTCGACGAAGTGGACGCGGGCATCGGTGGATCGGCGGCGGTCGCGGTCGGGAGCAAGCTGGCCCAACTCGGAACGCGGCATCAGGTCCTCGTGGTCACCCACCTTGCGCAGGTGGCGGCGTTCGCCGACTGCCACATCGTGGTCAGCAAGCAGGTGAGGGGTGAACTCACCGTGGCGGCGGCATCCGCCGTGTCCGGCGACGATCGGGTCGAGGAGGTGGCGCGGATGCTCTCCGGCGACCAACTGGGCGAATCGGCACGCCGGCATGCGGCTGATCTGCTGGAGCGTCGTCCGGAACGATCACGGCCGTGATCAGGATCGCCGTCGACGCAGGAGTCACCGCTCAGGGGCCGGACGTCACAACCGGGATGCGCCGTGACACTGCGCTCGTGTCGCTGTGCACGTTGTTCTCGCGCATGACCGGCTTCGCCCGCGTGGTCACAACCGCAGCAGTGCTGGGGAGCGGTGTGCTCGCCGATGTGTACCAAACAGCGAACATGATCCCGAACCTGCTGTTCGACCTCGTGGCTGGCGGTGTGTTGCAGGCGGTGTTGCTGCCGTCGTTTATCGCCGCTCGGCGACTCGGTGGGAACGCTGCGTTGAGCGCGGCCACCCGCGCCACCGCTGGGGTGATCGTCGGCGGCCTGGGGCTGGTGGCGTTGCTGGGCATGCTGCTGTCCCCGCTGATCGCCCGAATGATGGTGGTCGCCGAACCAAACGCAGCCATCTCCGACGAGAAGATCCGGCTGATGGTGCCGATGGTCTTGGTGTTCATTCCGCAACTGGTGTGTTACGGGGTAGCGACGGCGACCAGTGCAGCGCTCAACGCCCGCGGGCGCTACGTCGCCGCTGCGCTGTCGCCAGCCGTGAACAACGTCATCGTGGTGGTCGCGTGCGTGTTGTTCAGGGCGTCGCGTCACGGTGCGGTTGCCGACCTGCATCTCAGCACGTTCCAGTTCGTGCTGATCGCCGGCGGCACGACCCTCGGTGTGCTTGCGTTCAGCGTGACTCCCGCGCTCGCGCTGACTCGCGCTGGCGTGCGGTGGTGGCCGACGTGGAGCCCTGAGCATCCGGCCGTGCGCAGTATGCGCAGTTCGTTCGGTTGGGCGTCGTTGTCGATCGTCGGCACCCTGGTGCCCACCGCTGCGGCAATCGCTCTCGGCAACGGCGCCGCCGGTGGTGTGGCCGTGTTCGTGTATGCGTTCGCCTTCTTCGTGCTGCCCCACGCACTCATCGCCGTCACGGTGGCGACGACGTTGGCGCCGCGAGTGGCCGAGGGCTGGCAGGCCGGGCATACGCGAGAAGTGCGGGTGGCGATCGACTCGGCGATGAAGGGCTCGGTGCCGCTGCTGGCCCTCGCAGGTGCCGGCTTGATGGCACTGGCATGGCCGCTCACTCGGATGGTGGCGGCGGTTGGTCAGACGGCCAGTCAAGGGCAGGCTCCCATCGCCCACACTCTGGCTGCGTTCGGCCCAGGTCTGCTGGGTTACGGCGTCGCGTTCGTGATGATCCGGGTGCTGTTCTCGCTGGGCGATGTACGCCAGGCTTCGTTGCTGATGATCGCCGGTGCTGTCGTCGGAGTGGTCGTGATGGTGGTGGCGTCATTGATGATGCCGGACAGCCAGCGTGCGGCCGCGCTCGCCATCGGATACGGCGCGTCGCAGACCGTCGCCGCGCTGCTCCTGGGAGCGCGGGTGCATCGGCTGACCCGAGCGATGGGACCCAGCCGCTCGGCTGGTCTGCTGCTCGAGTCGGGTATTGCTGCGGCCGCTGCATGGTTCGCGATGTGGCAAGTGCAACGGTTGTTCAGCACGGACAGAGTGCAGGCCCCGGTGGCCTTCGTGGTCGGCGGAATGGCTGGGGTCACCGTGTTCGCCGGGGTGATGGCGATGACGCGCGGACGCGACCTGTGGGGCCGGCGGCGCCCGTAACGTTTACGCCGTGAGCGGCGCACCAACGTCGTCGGTGTCACCGACTGCGGAGCGGGACCGGCCTCGGTCGACGAGCCGCAGCAACAGCAGGGCCGAGACGAGGATCACCACGCCGCCCGCTGCGTCGAGGAAGTAGTGGTTGGCGGTAACGACGACAGCGAACAAGGTGATCGCCGGATAGATGATCCCGAACCAGCGCATCGTTCGGCGGGCGGCAAACTTCCACAGGACGATGCCGCACCACAGTGCCCAACCGAAGTGCAGACTGGGCATTGCTGCGTACTGGTTGGCGACTGCCTTGGCGACGGCGGATTTGTAGCTCCACAATCCACCGACCTTTTCGAGTGTGTCGACGAAACATGTCGGTCGCACGAGGCCACCCTCGTGACCCATCACTGGGATGTCGCCGCCGCACTCGAGGTACAACCGGGGCGGTGCCAACGGGAACGACCAGTAGCCGACAATGGCCAAGGCGGTGGTGAGACCAAGGAGATTACGCATTGCCCGGTAGGCGTCGTGCCGCTTGATGTACAGCCAGATCAGCAATCCAACAGTGACGACGAAGTGCAACGTGCCGTAATAGATGTTCATCAGCCGAATGAACCATTCGCCACCGAGGAAGGCGTGCTGGATGGCTTGCTCACGGAAAATGAACAGGTCCTTCTCCCATCCCACCAGCCATCCTGCGTTGCGGTAGGCGCGGCTCTTGCTGTTGCCGTGGTCAGCGAGGCCGCGGATCGTCTGGTACAGGTAATAAAAGCCGCCGACGAGCGCGACCTCACGCAGCCAACCGTGCCGTGACGGTCGCTCGAGGCGATCTGCCGCGGTTGGCGACGGCTCGTCGGCGGACCGCAGGCCAGCTTCCGTGTCGGCCGTCGAACTCATCCTCACGATGTTAGCCGTCGTTCACCCGCCGGTGGCGTGGCCCCCAGCGCACTCGGCACCCTGCAGCCACCACACGACGTAGCCCTCGAACCGGGTGGCGACATAGCTGCGGCTGGCGAACTCGGACAACTGCGCATTTGACGACATCGGGAACGTGCCGTACCCCAGCCCGGGAACGCCGGAGGTATCGATGAGCGCGGCTGGCGGGTGTGCTCGCAGGTCGGCCATCATCCGTTCCTGGGCGCCGGGCGTCACCGAATCGGTGGCTGCCTGGCGGCCACCCGATCTGCCGGTGACGAAGTCGCTGTGCACGAGCGTCCCCGCTGTCGGCCGGTCGACGGCCACCAGCAACTCGGGGAAGGACCCCCAGACGAAGACGCGGTCGGTGGGTGCGGTGCATGAGTCGATGAGTGCGGCCACCGGAGCGGCATCACGGCGATCGCGAAACCACTGCGGGACGCACAGCGAGACGAATGAGAACGCGGCGGTGGCGGCGAGTGACCATCCCGCGAGCAGGCGCCATTTGGCGGTCCACGCAGCGATTGTCGGCCCGGCCAGCAGCGCCAATGGAGGCACGATCTGCAGCCAGTAGTGCCCGTAGAAGCGGAAACCGGCGGCGATCGACCCCAATCCGGTGAGGGTCCAGAGCCACAGGTCGAGCTGTCGGCGCAGTGTGTTCGCGAAACCGGCGAGCACGCCGCCGACTAGCGCCAGGTGGCGAAGCACGAACAACAACAACGACATCGTTCCGCGTCCGAATGCGGTGCCGATGCCGATTGCGGCGAACACGAACCCAGGGCTGCTCTTGAAGTTCCAGAACCAGTAGTCGCTCCACGGAGCCATCAGCGCCGCGGTGGATACGGCGGCACCGGCGCCGATGACGTAGAGCGCGACGCCGCGGTACCGCGCCGACATCCAGCACGACACGGCGCCGGCCGGAATTGCAAAGATCCAACTCTGGCGCGAGAGGATGGCAACGCCGAGGAGCACACCTCCGAGCAGCGGCCAGTTGCGGCCTCGGCGGCAGGCGATGATGGCGACGGTGGCCAGCGGTAACGCGAAGTGGGCGTAGTTGGCAGCGCCGGAGTCGGCCGGGGCGAGGGCCAACGAACCGCCCACGTACAGCGCTGCAGTCCAGAGTGCGACCCGCCGACCGTGGGTCCGGGCGACCTCCGCCGTCAGCGCGACAACCGCCAGCGCAAGCAGCAATGCAGCGATCAGACGGGGTCCTCGCGGGTCGTTCGAGTTGGTGAGGTCGAACCACGCGGCATAGATGAACGGCGGGATCGGCGGTTTGCGGTCGGCCATGTCCACGTAGAGCCGACCTCCGGCCACGATGGTGCGTGCTTGTACAGCAATCGCCGCCTCGTCGGGGTCGTACCAGCGGCTGCTCAGCAGCGCCGGCAGTCGGAGCAACACACAGGAGACACCCAGTGCCCACAGGTCGCGACGGCGGCACGGAGTGGGCATGGCTGCCAACCTAGCAATGCCAGCGCGCCAGGGGCCGGGCGAGCAGACTGTACGGGTGGTGATCCGTGCCGTGCTGTTCGACTTCGGCAACACCTTGTTCGCCCATGCTCCGTTGCATGAGGTGATCGAGATCGAGGCGACCGCGCTCGGGTACCCGGTCGCTCAGGACTGGGCGCGTGCGCTTGCCGAGCGCGTGCAGCACGACGCCCACACGCCGCAGGAGTTGGCGCTCCAGCGCGACCTCGATGCGCGGGTGTGGGCGGAGCGCTGGCCGGTGCTGTACGCGGCGGGTGACGATGTGGTTCCCGGCCTCGGTGCTGCCGTGTACCGCTCGATGCACGCCGCCGCCGAGTGGGTGCCCTACGTCGACACGGTTGCCACCTTGGCGACGCTCTCCGCCCTCGGAATTCCGGTGGGAATCGTGTCGAACACCGGCTGGGATGTACGCACCGTGTTCGTCCAGTACGACGTCGCTCGCCACGTCGACGTGTTCGTGCTGTCGTGTGAGGTGGGCCTGGTGAAGCCGGCGGCCGAGATCTTCCGGAGCGCGTGCGCGGCACTCGGCGCCGACCCGGCAATGACGTTGATGGTGGGCGACGACCCGGTGGCCGATGCTGGTGCGGTGCGCGCCGGGCTGGTCACCCTGTTGGTACCCCCGATGCTGCCCGGGGCACGTAACGGGGTCGATGCCGCGCAAAGAATCGCGAACGTTGGCTGAGCATCCGCGCGCGCGGCTGTGAAGTGGGTACGATGCAATCCCGTTGTCAGTTCACCTGAAGCGGAGGGTTTCACGCCATGCCGAAGCACATTTTCGTGACCGGAGGCGTCGCCAGCTCTCTTGGCAAAGGCCTCACTGCGTCGTCGCTGGGGCGTCTGCTGAAATTGCGTGGCCTCAAGGTCACGATGCAGAAGCTCGATCCGTATATCAACGTCGATCCGGGCACGATGAACCCGTTCGAACACGGTGAAGTGTTCGTCACCGACGATGGCGGCGAGACCGACCTCGACCTCGGGCACTACGAGCGTTTCATCGACGAGCCGCTCACACGCAACTCGAACGCCACGACCGGCAGTATCTACCAGGCCGTGCTCGCCGCCGAGCGCCGGGGCGACTACCTGGGCAAGACCGTGCAGGTCATTCCGCATATCACCGACGAGATCAAGCGGCGCATCAAGCGTCTGGCCACCGACGACGTCGACGTGGTGATCACCGAGGTCGGCGGCACCGTCGGCGACATCGAGATCCTGCCGTTCCTCGAGGCACTGCGTCAGTACCGCAAGGATGTCGGTCGCGACAACATCTGCTACATCCACGTCACGTTGGTGCCGTTCATCGGCCCGTCGGGTGAGCAGAAGACCAAGCCCACGCAGCACTCGGTGACGGAACTGCGCAGTCGCGGGATCCAGCCCGACATCATCGTGTGTCGCAGCGAGGCACCGCTGAGCGCCAACCTGAAGCACAAGATCTCCAATCTCTGCAACGTCGACGATGACGCCGTCGTCAACGCCGCAGATGCCCGCAATATCTACGAGTTGCCGCTGATCCTGCACGACGAGGGCCTCGACACCGTGGTGTGCGAGCGTCTGCGCATCGACGCCCCGATCGACCTGACGGCATGGAAGGTTGTTGTCGCCAAGGTCGAGGCCGCCACCAAGCCGGTGAAGATCGGCCTGATCGGTAAGTACGTCGACTACCAGGACGCATACCTGTCGGTCGCCGAGAGCCTGCGCCACGCCGGCTTCCACCACGGCGCGAAGGTCGAGATCGACTGGATCCAGGCCGAGGAGGTGGAGGGTCTGTTGGCGGCTGGCCGTCTGGCCGACCTCGACGGCATCGTCATCCCAGGAGGTTTCGGGGATCGCGGCTTCGAGGGCAAGGTCGCTGCGGCGGGCTATGCACGTGAGCACGACATCCCGTGTCTGGGCATCTGCCTGGGTCTGCAGGCGATGACGATCGACTTTGCTCGCAATGTGATGAACCTCGCCGGGGCGAACAGCACCGAAATGGATCTCGACACGCCGTACCCGATCATCGACCTGATGCACGATCAGCGCGATGTCTCGGACAAAGGTGGCACGCAGCGTCTTGGCGCCTACTACGCGATCCTCGAGCCGGGCAGCCGTATCCACCAGGCCTACGGCGAGCCGGTGGTCAGCGAACGTCACCGCCACCGTTACGAACTCAACGCGCAGTGGAAGCCGCGTCTTGAAGCTGCTGGCCTGCGTTGCTCGGGACTGTCTCCCGACCGTCGTCTGGTGGAGTTCATCGAGCTGGATGATCACCCGTTCTGGGTGGCCACGCAGGCGCATCCCGAGTTCAAGAGCCGTCCAGATCGACCGCACCCGTTGTTCCGCGAACTCGCTGCCGCGGCGCTGGCCCGGCGCGAGGCGCGCCAGCCATTGCTGCGAGTCGTCGACGACACTGCTTCCGCCACGTCGGTCGCGTGATCTCACAGTGAGTGAGCCTCCCGTCGGCGGCTTCCGGCACTTGGGCGATCGACAGATCTACCAAGGTCACCTGTGGCGGGTCGTTGTCGGCGAGTTCGCCGCGCCCGATGGTGAGACGTTCGAACGTGACATCGTGCGTTCGCCCGGCGCGGTGGGTGTGGTGCCGCTCTATCACGACGAGCATGGCCAGCCCAGAGTGCTGATGGTGCGTCAGTACCGATCTCCGCTCGACACGTGGGTGCTCGAGATACCGGCCGGGATGCGCGATGTTCCTGGCGAACCCACCGCGGTCACTGCCGAGCGGGAGTTGGTGGAAGAGGTCGGCATGAAGGCTGGCCGGTTGGAGCACCTCACCGACATGTACCCCGCATCGGGAATGACCGACTCGGTGCTCACCATCTACCTCGCCACCGAACTGACCGATGTGGGGCGCGAGGTGCACGGCCCGGAAGAGACGCACATGGAAGTGCTCGATCTGTCGCTTGGCGAGGCGGTCGAGATGGTGCTGCGAGGCGACATTCACGATTCGAAGACGATCATCGGCCTGCTGATGGTGGAGCGGCGGCTGGGCCTGGAACGGTCGTGACCGGAGCCGCACTGCCGATCGAGCAACTGCCCGCGGCTGTCGAGGAGTTCCTGTCGTGGATGGCCAGTGAACGCGGCCGATCGGTGAACACGCTGTCGGCCTATCGCCGCGACCTCTCGACGTACTCGGCGTGGCTCGCCGCGCATGCCACCACGTTGGAACGCGTCGGACGAGAAGCGCTCGACGCGTTCGTCCAGGAGCGACGCGCCACGGGCGCAGCCCCGTCCAGCGTCGCCCGACAGCTGGCTGCAATACGCATGCTGCATCGCTTTCTCGCCGAGGAGGGGCTGCGTGCCGACAACCCTGCGGCTGATGTGGAGGGCGTACGCGTGCCGGCGGGTATCCCGCACCCGCTCAGCGAGGCCGAGGTGGTGCAGCTGCTGAGTGCCGTGGTGGGCACTGATCCCGCGTCGCTCCGCGACCAGGCACTGCTGGAGTTCCTCTATGCCACCGGTGCCCGGATCAGCGAGGCCTGCGGGTTGTCGCTGGGCGATCTGGATCGGGCGAACCGGCTCGTGCGGCTCTTCGGCAAAGGCGCGAAGGAGCGCATCGTGCCATTCGGGCGGACGGCAGCCGCAGCGATGGACGAGTGGCTGACGACCGGTCGCGAACACCTCGAGCCGGTGCGCTGGGCGCGGCGCGGCGACCAAGATGCCGTCTTCTTGAACACCCGCGGCGCGCGGCTGTCGCGGCAAGCGGCGTGGGCCGTGGTGAAGAAGTACGGCGACCGTGTGGGGCTGAGTGAGCGGCTCTCACCGCACGTCCTGCGCCACTCGTGCGCCACGCATCTGCTCGATCACGGCGCCGATCTGCGCATCGTGCAAGAAATGCTGGGCCATGCCTCGATCTCCACGACGCAGGTGTACACGAAGGTGAGTCAGGAGCGGTTGTGGCAGGTGTATCTGCAGGCCCATCCACGAGCGGAGCAGCGATGACGTCGCTCGTTCACCTTGCCCGTCGTTTCGCGACGTCGTTGACCGGACGCGAGCCGGCGGCAGCCGAGCGCGACTGGGCGCACGCGCAGCTACTGGTCGAGGAGGCCGCGCTGTGGGACCGGATGGTGGTGCAGGACCGCCGCCATTCGCTGTTGGTGGCTCGACGCTTCGAGCAGCTGGCGGTCAACCCCTCGCGTGAGGCGCTCGCGGCTGCACTGCTGCACGACATCGGCAAGACGGCTGCTGGGATGGGCACGTGGGCTCGGGTGTTGGCCACCGTGGTGGGTCCGCGGACCTCCCGGTTCCGGCAGTATCACGACCACGAACGGATCGGTGCCGAGTTGCTGCGCTCCGCCGGTTCTCACCCTGCGACGGTCGAGCTGGTGCTCGGCCGGGGGCCGCTGGCCGCAACGCTGCGTAGTGCCGACAACGTCTGAGTCGGCTCGTGAGCGTGCGCTACCGGGTCAGGCCGGCAGCATGCCGATCGAGTGCTGTGCGCGGGCGAGCGTGGCGGAGGCCACGCCACGTGCCTTGGTGGCCCCGATGCGTAACAGCGATTGGAGCTGACCTCGGTCGGTCATCAGCTCGTGGTAGCGGGCCTGGATGGGCCGCAGCGTCTCGACGACCGCCTCGCCGGTGTCCACCTTCAGCGTGCCGTATTGCGTGTACTTCGCCGCCAGTGCCTCGGGTGTTTCACCGGTACACGCGGCCAGGATCTCGAGCAGGTTGCTGATTCCGGGTTTCTCGGCGCGGTCGAAGCGCACCTCGGTGTCGCTATCGGTGACCGCCCGCTTGAACTTCTTCATGATTGCCGCCGGGTCTTCCAGCATGCTGATCAGACCGGTATCGGTGGCGGACGACTTGCTCATCTTCGACGTGGGGTCCTGCAGGTCCATCACCCGGGCACCGGCCTTGGGCATGACCGCTGTGGGGATCACGAAGGTTTCGCCGAAACGATGGTTGAAGCGGATGGCGATGTCGCGGGTGATCTCGAGATGTTGACGCTGATCTTCGCCGACGGGCACTTCGTCGGTGTCGTAGAGCAGGATGTCGGCCGCCATCAGGGCGGGGTAGCTGAACAGGCCTGCGGAGAGGAAGTCGTGTTCGCGTTTGGCCGACTTGTCCTTGAACTGGGTCATGCGGCTGAGCTCACCGAAACTGACCTGGCACTCCATGATCCAGCCGAGTTGGCTGTGTTCGGGCACGTGGCTCTGCACGAACACCGTGGTGACGGCCGGGTCGAGGCCGACGGCGAACAACATGGCCGCGAGTTGCAGCGACGACTGGCCGACGATGTCGGGTGTCTCGGTGATGGTGAGCGCATGGAGGTCGACGATGCCGTGGAATGCGTCCTTCTCGTGCTGCCCGGCGACCCAGTTGCGCAGTGCCCCCAGGTAGTTGCCGAGGTGGACGTCGCCCGTGGGCTGGATGCAGGAGAGCACGCGTGTCACGGCGGCAGGCTACCGGCCAGGTGGCGGCCCCCCGAAGTGCTTTCCCCGTCGCGTGTGAAGGCGCAACCGCACAGGGTGCGGGTACCCCTTCAAACGGGTTCCCCGTCGGGTCGCGTGTGAAGGCCGAACCGCCCCGGGTGCGGTTACCCCTTCAAACGGTGGAGGGGCGGGGGAGGCGGTACGATCGCTGGCCATGGCCGTTGACGTCTCCACCTCTGTGTATGAGGGACCGTTCGACCTGCTGCTGCACCTGATTCTGAAAGAGCAGGTGGACCTGTACGAGGTCTCGCTCAGCCGGATCGTGGACGCCTATCTCCAGGAGATTGAGCACCTGCAGTCGATCGACCTCGACCTGGCCACTGAGTTCCTGCTGATCGCCTCCACGCTGGTGGAACTGAAGGCGCGGCGCCTGCTGCCCGGTCGTGACGACGTCGATCTGGACGATGAGCTGGCCCTGTGGGAAGAGCGCGACCTGCTCTTGGCCCGGCTGCTGGAGTGCAAGACGTTCAAGGATGTAGCCGGTGTGTTCAGCCGCCTCGCCGACGAGTCCGACCGCTCGTTCCCGCGTGCCGCCGGTGCCGACGATCGTTTCGTCGAGTTGATGCCCGACCTGATGGAGGGCGTCACCCCGCACCGTCTCCACCGTGCCTTCATGAAGGCGATCACCCCCAAGCCGGTGCCCCGGATCGATCTGTTCCACGTAGCACCGGTGCGGGTGAGCGTCGCCGATGCCTTGGTCGAACTCGTCGATGAGCTGCCCCGTATCGGGCGGATCTCGTTCCGTCGGCTCACCAGCGGCATGGTCGAGCGGCTGGAGGTCATCGTCCGCTTCCTCGCGCTGCTGGAACTGTTCAAACAGGGTCTGGTCGAACTCGATCAGGCCGAACGCTTCGGCGATATCGACATCGTCTGGATCGGCGGCGACGCTGCCACCCACCTGGACGACCTTCCCATCGACGACTACGAAGGATGATTCCCTTGTCCGCTCACGAAGACGGCCAGCCCAGCCCCCTCGATGCCGAGACGGTGCGCGCCATCGAGGCGATCATTCTGGTCGCGGTCGAGCCGGTACCTGCCGAAACGCTGGCCCAGTTGCTCGAACAACCGGTGGTGATGATCGAGCGGCTGTGTGCGGAGCTGGCCGACGCCTACGCGGAAGCCGGTCACGGCTTTCAGTTGATGAAGGTGGCCGGTGGGTGGCGGTACCAGACGCACCCCGAGCTGTCGCCCTACGTCGAGCGGTTCTTGCTGGATGGCCAGCGGGCCCGCATGAGCGGTGCTGCGTTGGAGACGTTGGCAATCGTGGCGTACAAGCAGCCGTTGTCGCGCGCGCAGATCGCCAGCATCCGCGGCGTCGACCCCGACGGCGTGCTGCGCACGTTGCAGGCCCGCGGCTACGTCACCGAAGTGGGGCGCGATAGCGGTCCTGGCCAGGCGATCTTGTTCGGTACCACGCCCGCATTCCTCGAGAAGTTGGGTGTCAACAGCCTGGCCGACCTTCCCCCGATCGCGGAGTTCGTGCCGTCGGCCGATGTCGTGGAAGCGCTCGAGTATGGTCTGCGGATCGACCCGCCGGCCGAGCAGCGGTCCTGAGATGACCGACAGCCACGACCATCCGCGAGTGGTGGAGCCTCCGCTGTGGGAGCAGTGGGCGGCGAAGTCGGCCGAGCTGCCCCAGGGTGAGCGGTTGCAGAAGGTGCTGGCGGTGCGCGGCTGGGGGAGCCGTCGTGTCTGCGAGGACATGATCAGCGCCAACCGCGTCACGGTGAATGGTGAGATCGCCGTGCTCGGCCGCCGAGTGGACACCGAACACGACACCGTTGAAGTGGATGGTGTGCCGATTGGCCTCAAACCGGGGCTCGTGTATTACCTGCTCAACAAACCCGAGGGTGTGGTGACCACCGCGCACGACCCGCAGGGTCGGCCCACCGTCGTGCAGTTGGTGCCGGAGGAACCGCGGGTGTACCCAGTGGGACGCCTCGATCAGGGCACCGAAGGTTTGTTGCTGATGACCAACGATGGCGATCTCGCGCATCGGCTGGCACACCCCAGCCATGGTGTCGAGAAGGAATACCTGGCCGAGGTCGAGGGCGCCCCCGGGCAGGGCGCAGTGCGCCGTCTGCGGGAGGGGATCGAGCTCGAAGATGGGATGACGGCCCCGGCGAAGGTGAGCCAGCCAAGTCCGGGTGTGTTGCGCATCACTATCCACGAGGGCCGCAACCGCCAGGTGCGGCGGATGTGTGAGGCCATCGGACACCCCGTGAATCGCCTGGTCAGAGTACGGATCGGGCCCCTCCGGGATGCAGCGCTGGCACCCGGGAAGTGGCGGGAACTGACCCAGGCCGAGGTCAACGCCCTGGTGGAAGCGGCCTCTGAGGGTGGTCGGCCAGTAGCCTGATCCGTCGTGTCAACGGCGCGACGAGCGAACATCGCAGGCCTCGGCCTCATCGGTGGGTCCATTGCCCGCGCACTCACCGACCGCGGTTGGCACGTCAGTGGCGACGACCAGGTCGCAGATCGACTCGAACGGGCGCTGGAGATGGGAATCGTGCAGCGCGCTGGGCTCGATCCCGAGGCCGAGATCACGTTCGTCTGCACGCCGGTTCTGACGCTCGTCGACCAAGTGCGCCGCGCACTGGCGGCGACGAAGGGCCTCGTCACCGACGTTGGCAGTGTGAAGGGTTCGCTGGCGGCGGCCATTTCCGATCCCCGGTTCGTGGGTGGCCACCCGATGGCCGGGAGCGAACTGGAAGGACTCGACGGAGCCGACGGCAGCATGTTCGAGGGCGCCGTGTGGGTGCTCACGCCCAGCGGGCACACCGCCGACGACACGTTCTCTGCTGTGGCCTCGATCGTCGCCGAACTTGGTGCCGATGTGGTGGCACTCTCGGCCGACCGCCACGATCAGGTGGTTGCAGTGATCAGCCACGTGCCGCATCTCACAGCGGCGACGCTCATGGGCTTGGCCTCGGACCGGGCTGAGGAGCACGCTGCACTTCTGCGCTTGGCAGCCGGCGGCTTTCGTGACATGACCCGCATCGCCAGCGGACATCCGGCGATCTGGCTCGACATCTGCGCGGAGAACCGCGACGCGATCCTGTCGGCGCTGGATGGAATGATCGAGGGTCTGACGGAGATGCGCGAGGTGGTGAACAGCGACGACCGTGTCGAGCTGCAACGGCGTCTCACCAAGGCTCGCGAGGCACGTTCGAACCTGCCCAGCCGTGTCAATCAGCCGAGCGACCTTGCGGAGATCCGCATTCCGATCCTCGATCGCCCAGGATCTGCCGCTGAGGTGTTCACCCTGGCAGCTGAACTGGGGGTCAACATCGACAGTTTCGAGGTCGTGCACAGCGCCGAGGGCACACGTGGTGTGGCCGTCGTACTGGTCGACGCGACGATGGCCGACACGTTCCGCGGTGGTCTCCTGGCTCGTGGTTACCGTCCCTCCGTACAGCGGTTGAGCTGACCGATGGACGTCTACCGGGTGGCCCCGCTGGGTGCGCCGATCGATGCCGTCGTCGAGGTGCCGGGCTCCAAGAGCATCGCCAACCGCGCGCTGGTGTGTGCCGCGCTCGCCGATGGTGAGAGTGTGCTGCGCGGGGTGCCCGGCGGCGACGACACCGAGGCGATGCTCGACTGTCTGAAGGTGCTCGGACTCGAGTTCGAGCGTCAGGACGGTGATGTCACGATCACCGGCGGGCTGGGTTCGTTTCGTCGTGGTCCACTGACGCTGCATTGCCGTCTGGCGGGCACTACCTCCCGGTTCATCACCGCGGTGGCGGCGCTTGGACCGGGGCCGTACACGATCGACGGCCTGCCGCCGCTGCGGGCACGCCCGATGGCACCACTTCATGACGCGATGGTCGCCATGGGCGCGCAGGTGCACTCCGCCGAAGGGCCCGGCACCCTGCCCGTCAGCGTGCATGGTCCGCTCGATCCGTCGGTCGAGGAGGTGTCGCTGCGCGGCGACATCAGCAGTCAGTACCTCACGGCGCTGATGCTGATCGCTCCGTACCTGCCGAACGGGTTGCGCTTCGTACTCACCACACCGCTCGTGTCGCGTCCCTACGTGCGCATCACGGCTGCGGTGATGGCTTCGTTCGGTGTGCCCGGGGTGGAACTCGGCGATCGCATCATCACGGTTCCGCCGGGTCGCTACCAACCGTGCGACTACACCGTCGAACCCGATGCCAGTTCCGCCAGCTACCCGCTGGCGGCAGCGGCGATCTGCGGTGGCACCGTGCGGGTGCCAGGACTCACCGCTACTTCGGTGCAGGGTGACGCCGGGTTCTGTCACGTGCTGGAGCGCATGGGCTGTGAAGTGACCCAGGACGAGATGGGTACCACGGTGACCCGGCGAGGCCCGCTGCACGGTATCGAGATCAACATGGTCGATCTCTCCGACCTGGTGCCGACGCTGGCGGCGGTGGCTGTGTTCGCCGACGGTCCGGTGCTGATCCATGGGGTTGGCTTCATCCGCAAGAAGGAGAGCGATCGACTCTCCGACCTCTGCGACGAGCTGCGCAAGGCCGGAGTCGATGCCACCGACGACGCCGACGGTTTGGTCGTGCAGCCGGGAACCGCGCACACCGCGACATTGGGCACGCACCACGATCATCGATTGGCGATGTCGTTCGCGTTGGTGGGCCTCGGTGCGAGTGGCATCATCATTGAGGATCCCGATGTGGTCAGCAAAAGTTGGCCACACTTCTGGGACATGATCGAGGGACTGCGATGACGCCGGAGGACAAGGGTGCCGGCCACGAAGTAGTTGCGGCGTTCGACGTCGACGGCACGTTGACGGTGCGCGACTGCGTGCGTCCGTTCCTACTGCGCGTCGGTGGCTACCAAGGTGTGATGACGGCGCTGATGCGCAAGCCGGTCGCCTCGGCCGGTGCGGCGCTGCATCGCGATCGCGACCGTTTCAAGGAACTGATCGTCGGCGGTGTGCTCCGCGGTCGCAAAGTGCAACAGGTCGAGGCGTTGGGTGAGGAGTTCGCTGCACAGGTGGCGGATGGTTGGCTGCGTGCCGACACCGTCGAGCGCTTGCGGTGGCACCAACGTGCCGGGCATCGCATCGTGCTGGTGTCCGCATCGCTCGGGCCGTACCTGCGCCCGTTGGGCCGCCGCCTCGGTGTCGACGATGTGTTGTGCGCCGAACCACTCACCGCGGGTGATGAGTTTGGTGATGGTCTGCAGGGTGCCAACTGTCGGCGTGCCGAGAAGGTGCGCCGTCTCGATGCGTGGCTGAAGGCGCGCCGTATCGAGGACGCCACCGTCTGGGCGTATGGCGACAGCGACGGCGACCGCGAGTTGCTGGCACGGGCCGACCATCCCTTGCTGGTGAAGGGCACCACCGTGCCGCCGGTACCAGTGGGGTTCGACGCGTGATCAAGGGGTTGCTGCGAGAAGCACGCCCCAAGCAGTGGGCCAAGAACGTGCTCGTGTTCGCCGCGCCAGGTGCCGGCGGCGTGCTGAATGATTGGCACTTCCTCTGGCGCTCGCTGGCTGCCTTCGTGGCGTTCTGCTTGGTCAGCAGTGGTACGTACTACTGGAACGACATCCATGATGTGGAGGCCGACCGGAACCACCCGAAGAAGTCGAAGCGGCCGATCGCGGCCGGCATCGTCTCGGTGGGTGTGGCGAAGGTGGTCGGAACTGCCCTGCTGGGTGGTGGCATCGGGCTGGGGTTCGCACTGAGTTGGAAACTCGGTCTGGTGATTGTCGGGTACGTCACCATCACCACGTTGTACAGCACCGTGCTCAAGCACGTTGCTGTCATCGACCTCGTTGCGGTGGCCAGTGGTTTCGTGCTGCGCGCGATCGCCGGCGCAGTAGTGGACGATGTGCGGATGAGCACGTGGTTCCTGCTCACCACGTCGTTCGGTTCGTTGTTCATCGTCACTGGTAAGCGCTACGCCGAGTTGCGCGAGATGGGCGATCAGGTGAATACGCGCTCGACACTGGAGGACTACACCACAGGGTTCTTGCGCATCGTGTTGTCGGTCAGCGTGGGGGCCACGCTGGTGACGTATTGCATGTGGGCGTTCGAGGGGCGTGAGGTGTCGGGCAGTTCGTGGCCGTTCTACGAGCTTTCGATCCTGCCGATGCTCACCGCATTGTTGCGCTACGTCTTGATCCTCGAGCAGGGTCACGGTGCAGCGCCGGAAGAAATCTTCTTGTCGGACCGATGGTTACAAGCCCTCGGCCTGGCATGGATCGTGGTGTTCGGACTAGGGGTGTATGTGGGATGACTGAGAACCGTTCGTACCAGCAGCTGTTGGAAGCAGTCAAAGATGTCGATGGCTGGATGAGTCCCGATCAGGCCGAGCGCCTGTTCCGGGCAGCGTCCGGCACGCGCGACGGCGACACGATCGTCGAGATCGGCAGTTTCCGTGGGCGCAGCACGATTGTGCTCGCCGGCGCCGCGAAACCGGGTGTACGGATTATTGCAATCGATCCGCACGCCGGCAACGACCGTGGGCCCCAGGAGATCGAGGGGTTCGCCGACGAGGCGAACGACGACAATCGCATCTTCAACGCCAACCTCGCTGCTGCCGGTGTCGCCGATCTGGTACAGCACCTGCGGGTGTTCAGCGACAAGGCCCATGCCGATGTCGAGGGCGACGTCGCCGTGCTGTACATCGACGGAGCGCACCGCTATGCACCGGCGCGCACCGACATTCGCGACTGGGGTGCACGTGTTGCCCCCGGCGGCACGATGCTGATCCACGACTCGTTCAGTTCGCTCGGCGTCACGCTGGCGATCCTGCGCGAGCTCGTGTTCGGCACCCGTTTCCGGTATGTCGGTCGTGCCCGATCGATGACCGAGTACCGCGCCGACCTCGACGGCAGCCTTGGCTCGCGCGTGGCGAACGCCGGCAAGCAGTTGCTGCAGTTGCCGTGGTTCGCCAAGAACCTGCTGGTGAAGGTGCTGATCACCGTCAAGCTCGGCGGTCTGCTGAAGAAGCTCACCGGCACCGAACCGGAATGGCCCTACTGACCCATCGCCAGAGCTGACAGTGCGGGGCGCCTGCAGGGCTGAGGATAGGCTCTGACCTGCTGTGAGGAACCTTCGACGAGCACTGACCGGGTGGGGGCGCAACAACGCCACGGTTGCCGAAGTACGTGAGTTGCCGAACCACGAAGTGGCGGCGGCACTGCACGACATCGGCCCGCGTGGTGCGTTGGCTCGCGGTCTGGGTCGCTGCTACGGAGATGCTGCGCAGAACGGTGGGGGACTGGTGCTGCGCCTGCTCGGCGCCGGGCACGAAGCGGTGTTGCATCCCGAGGACGGCACCGTCACTGTGCCCGCTGGCGTCAGCATGGACGACCTGCTGCGAATACTGGTACCACGCGGTTGGTTCGTGCCGGTCACCGCGGGCACGCGTTACGTCACCATCGGCGGGGCGATTGCCAGCGACATTCACGGCAAGAACCACCACGTCGAGGGTTCCTTCGGTAGCCATGTGGTCACGCTCGACCTGATGCTCGCCGACGGCAGCCTTGTCACGGTTGGTCCCAACGTGCAGCCCGACCTGTTCTGGGCGACGGTCGGTGGGCAGGGTCTCACCGGCATCATCATGTCGGCGACGTTCCGGCTGCTCCCGATCGACACGAGCATGATGACGGTCGATACGAACCGCATCCCCAACCTTGAGGTGCTGTTCGCCGCGATGGACGAGGGCGATGATCGGTATCGCTACAGCGTCGCCTGGATCGACCTGACGGCTCGGGGTGGCAACCTCGGTCGCAGCGTGCTCACCCGTGGCGACCATGCCCCACTCGACGCGCTCGAGGGACGTGCGGCGCTCGATCCGACGGCCTATGCGCCCAGGGTGCTGGCGTCGGTGCCGCCGGTCATCCCGCCGCAGGGTCTACTGAACAAGCTCAGCGTGGCGGCGTTCAACGAACTGTGGTTCCGCAAGGCGCCGGTGGAGCGTGTCGACGAGGTGCAGTCGATTGCTGCGTTCTTCCACCCACTCGACATGCTCGCCAAGTGGAACTTGCTGTACGGCACACGCGGTCTGGTGCAGTACCAGTTCGTCGTGCCCTTCGGTGCGGAGGAGACGCTGCGGGCGATCATCGAACGCATCTCCTCGGCCGGAGTCACCAGCTTCCTTGCTGTGCTGAAGCGCTTCGGCGCAGCGAATCCGGCACCGCTCAGTTTCCCGACACCGGGTTGGACCTTGGCGCTCGACGTGCCCGGTGCGGTCAGTTCACTGGGGCCGTTGCTGCACGAACTCGATCACATGGTGCTCGCTGTCGGCGGGCGTCACTACTTGGCCAAGGACGGCGTGACGACGCCGGAAATGATCCGTGCCGGCTACCCGCGCCTGCCCGAATGGCAGGCCGTTCAGCGGCGGGTCGACCCCGAGGGCCATTGGCAGAGCGATCTTGCTCGCCGTCTGCAGCTGACCGCACCAGGAGGAAATTCGTGAACAATGCAGTGGGCGAAGCCCAAACGATCGTGCTGCTCGGTGGCAACAGCGAGATCGGCGTCGCAGTGGTGAAGGCGGCCCTCCAGCCGTTCACCCGCACCGTCGTGCTGGCATGTCGCCACGTGGCCAAGGGGCAGCAGGTGGCGGCAACGCTGCAGCGCGAGGGTCTCACGGTGGACGTCGTCGAGTTCGATGGGGCCGACACCGCGTCACACCAACGCGTCATCGACTCCATCGCCGAGCGTCACGGCGACCTGGATCTTGTCGTGGTTGCGTTCGGTGCGCTCGGCGACGCAGAGGTCACTCGCGTGGACATCGCCGCTGCCGTCGAGTTGGCGCACGTCAACTTCACCGGCGCGGTGAGCTCCATCGTCGCCACCTGCAACCGCCTGCGCTCGCAGGGGCACGGCGCGCTGGTGGTGCTCAGCAGCGTTGCTGGCGAGCGGGTCCGGGCAGCAAACCCGGTCTATGGCGCCACGAAAGCCGGTCTCGACGGGTTCTGCCAGGGGTACGGCGACTGGCTGGTCGGCCAGGGTGTGCGCATGCTGGTCGTGCGCCCCGGGTTCGTGCGCACTGCGATGACTCAGGGGATGAAAGCGGCACCGTTCGCAACCACGCCCGAGAAGGTGGCTGAGGTGACAGTGAAGGCACTGCGCGGCACGCGCCGCACCGTGTGGGCGCCGCCCATCCTGCAGGTCGTGTTCTCCGTGTTGCGGCACGTGCCCGGTCCGGTGTGGCGGCGGCTACCCCTCGGCTGAGCGTCGAGCTCGTTGCTCTTCCAGGATGCGCAGGCGATCGGGTCCCATCCCCAGCGTCCACGGCTCGACGCCATCGCCCGCGTCGCAGCGCTGGTACAGCAGCACGAGCGCATTCTCATAGTTGCCGACGAGGCAGAAATGGTCGGCAACGACAGTGTTGGGCACATTGGAGCCGTAGTCGGCAGAGGTGTTCGGCTCGTACCAGCCGGTCCAGAAGTTGGTGAGCACCAGCCAGTCGGCTGATTCGACATCGCTCGCCAACCGGGAGCCCGCCAGGTTGGCGATACCCGGGTCGAGTTCGATGAAGTAGGTCGACGGAGTGAGCTCGGGGAACAGGTAGTAGAAGAACGGGTCGTCGTAGACCGTGCGCCGCAGGTCGGCCGGGCCGACGAACAGCCGCTGCCCTGGCTGCGACGATGCGGCCAGTTGATCGATCGCTGCTTGCGCAGCCGCCTGCTGATCGAGACCGTTGAGGTAAAAGTGCCGATCGCCACGGGTGACCTCGACGCCCAGGGGCAGGTTGCCGGCCGACACTCGGCTCATCGCCAGGTACGGCCGGAACGTCCAGAACGGGCAGACGACGAGCATCAGCGCCACTACCACGGCAGCAGGTGCTGACACGCTGAGCCACCGGCGGGCAGCGACAGCGGGGCCCAGTCGGCCGCGAGCAGCACGGCGACGCAACCATTCGGCCACGAGCACCGGGATCAGCGCTGCGCTGACGACCCAGCCCCAGGCAAGGTGCGTGCTGTCTGGGCGTTGCAACGCCTGCCCGGTGAGCCCGAGACCGAACAGGCTGGCAGTCAGTAACCCCACACCTCGGGGGGTGGCGCCATCGCGACGCAGCCACAGGGCACACACGATCGCCGTGCCGATGTTGATGATGAGCACGACGAAGAACCAGATGAACAGCTGATGGGACGCGGCCAAAGCCGGCAGCCGCCACCACGGCGTGGGGAATGGCCGCTCGTTGAGCGCCTGCAGCGCGCCGTCGATGAAGTGCCACGACGGCGGTCGTGGCAGGTTGCGTCCCGGTCGAAGCTCGAACAGCGGGTCGCTGACCATGCCGCGCCATGCGGTGGGAACGCCCACCTGTGCCAGGTGCACCCACATGGGGGTGAGCCCGACAGCAGCCGCAGCGAGCGGCTTCCACGACCAACGATGGCGAGACCACAGGAAACCCCACGCCAGCGCGAGCGCAAGGACTAGATCGGGGCGGTAGGAGAGTGCCAGGCCGACGAGGAATCCGGCAGCGAGCAGGTGACGGGTTCGTGAGGCGCCTTCGACGTGGAGCGCCCGCAGGCCGAACACCAGGCTCCACAGGCCGAGGGCCACAGCGCCGGGCCAGGCGAGCGCTGCCGGGCCGGTAGGGAGCAACACGAGCAGGATGGCAAGAAGCGTCGAGTAGGTGGCGATGCGGCGCCCAAAGGGACGCACGAGGGTGAAGAGCGCAGTGACGGTGAACAGGTGCTGCAGCACGCCGAATGACCGCTCTGCGAACAGTGATGCGCCGAACAGTCGGTACCACCCGGCAAGCACGTGCAGCGAGCCCGGCCCGTAGAGGTGGAGGAAGTCCTGATTCGGCAGATCCCCCTTCAACAACCGGCCCGGGAACACGAGCATCAACGCTTCGTCCATGCTGCCGCCGACGCTGAACAGGCCCCGTAGCGGAATCGCAAAGGCAATGGCGATCACCGACCACGCGGCGACGGCGGCTCGGGTAGGCCTCCGAAACCATGGCCCACCGTGTACGAAGCACCCGGCCGCTGCGGCCTCGGGGAGGTCGACCTCAGGTGCGGTGATCGGCTCGTGGCTGGGCTCGTTGGACACGGTTGATCACACTAGTGAGGACCTGCCCTCTGTTGCGTACACTGACCCGTCGTGTCTGTCACCGTCCCGCCGTCTGTTGCCGAAGTGGCAGAAGAGCTGCAACGTTCGGGGATCCGTCGTATCCATGTGCTCGCTTGGCGCGACTTGGCCGACGCCGACGCCGGTGGAAGTGAACTGCATGCCGACGAGTTCAGCCGTCGGTGGGCGGATCTCGGGTTCGAGGTCACTCATCGCACCTCCGGACTCAGCGGCGACAGCGTGGTACATGAACGCAACGGCTATCGAGTGGTCAGTCGCGGTGGTCGCATGTCGGTGTTCCCGCGCACGATCATGTCCGAGATCATGCGCCGTGAAGGGAGCTACGACGCGCTGGTCGAGGTATGGAACGGAGTGCCCTGGTTCTCGCCGATCTGGGCTCGACGGCCTCGTCTCACGTTCTTGCATCACGTGCATGGCCCGATGTGGGATCAGATTCTGCCCAAGCCGGCCGCGTCGCTGGGGCGTGTACTCGAGAAGCGCCTCGCTCCGCCGTTCTACCGGCGCACGTTGGTGCTGACGCCCAGCGATGCCACGCGCGACGAGTTGCTCGAGCTGGGCTTCCGGCCGGACAGAGTGCAGGCCATACCGAACGGGGTCGACTCGAGCTTCCATCCCGGTGGGACTCGCGCTCCGTACCCGCTCATCGTGTCAGTCGGGCGTTTGGCCCCGGTCAAACGCTTCGACGAACTCATCGCCGCGGCGGCAACCGCCCGACGGCGGGTGCCTGGGTTGCAGCTGCACATCGTCGGGACAGGCCCGATGGAGGCTGCGCTTCGTCAGCAAGTGGCACTCCTCGGCGCCGAAGAGTGGGTCCGGTTCCTTGGCCGCATTGAACACGAGCATCTCGTCGACCTCTATCGGTCTGCGTGGTTGGTCACGAGTGCCTCACTTGCCGAGGGCTGGGGCCTGACGCTGACAGAGGCCGCCGCGTGTGCGACGCCTGCGGTGGCGAGTGACATCCGCGGTCACCGGAGCAGTGTGGTCGACGGTGAGACGGGTGTCCTGGTGCCGGTCGAACGGATGGGCGACACGATCGCCGATGTACTGCTGGACGAGAACCGACGTACTGCGCTCGGTGGTGCCGCACGGGAGCGGGCCACCACCCTCACGTGGGATCGAGTGGCCGATGACATGCTGCGCGCGTTGGCCGGTGAAGCCATGCGGCACAGACCGCGCCGGTAGTCTGGCACACCGTGCGCACCGCCATCGTTTCCCCCACCTACAACGAACGAGAGAACGTGGAGTGGTTCCTCCGCAACGTTCGCGAGCAGTTGCCGAATGCACACATCTTCATCGTCGACGACAACAGCCCCGACGGAACGGGCGTGGAGGCAGATCGGCTGACAGCCGAGATCAGCGAGGTGACGGTCGTGCACCGCGCCACCAAGGACGGACTCGGGAGCGCGTATCGCCACGGCTTCGACGTCGCTCGGGCTGCGGGTTACGAGATGATCGTGTCGATGGATGTAGATCGGTCACACGATCCGTCAGTCCTGCCGGCGCTGGTCGGAGCGGTGAACGACGGTGCCGACATCGCCATCGGGTCACGTTACGTACCCGGTGGCGGCACCGCCAACTGGCCGCTCCACCGTCGACTGCTGTCGGCGTGGGGGAACCGCTATACGGCGTTCGTAGTCGGGCTGCAGGTGCACGACTGCACGTCTGCGTACCGCGCGTACCGGGCGACGGCGCTTGAGGCGATCGACCCGTCGTCCACACGTGCCGACGGCTATGCGTTTTTGACTGAGTTGATGCGTCGTGCTGCGCGTTCGGGGCTGACGGTTGCCGAGGTCCCGATTGTGTTCGTCGACCGCCAGTACGGCAAGTCGAAGATGAGCGGTCGCATCGTGGTCGAGTCGATGCTGCTGGTCACTGCGTGGGGAGTACGAGATCGCCTTCATCGGCTGAAGTCGCTGCTTGCCCGACGCCGCGCCTGACCCACCGGACGCGCGCGAGGTCGAACAGGTACACCGCACCGATCGCTGCCAGCACACACAGGATCGGCTCGAATGGCGCGCGGAAGCGCAACGTGCCGTAGGCGTATGCGGCGGTCAGGGTGACTGCGAGCGCATGCGTCCACAACGGCCACGAGAGTGTTCGCCGACGGCGGAGTGAGAGCGTCCCCGGGATCGCCAACAGCATCATCGCGTAGTACATGTCCTGACCTGCGGCGACACCGCCCTTCGGTCGGTTCTCGACGAACGCGAAGTCGATCGTCTGCCATGGTCGGAACAACTCCCACTGTCGTCCCACCCGGGCCAGGACCACCTTGGGTAGGCGCGAGAGGTGTTCGCGTGCGTAGGTGAACGCGAGGCTGCGCCAGAACACGGATCGCTGCGCAAGGTCTCCCGGGGGGTCGCCGAACTCGTCTCGGTACCGCGTCTGACAAGAGAACGACCAGAAGCCGATGGATGGGCCGATGTATGCGTCGGGACAGTTGGCGTAGAAGAGCACCTCGTTGCTGTTGGTGGACAGCGGGACGAAGACCTCGAAACGGGTGGAGTTGTAGATCATCCACGGCATGAGTACGGCACAGAAGACTGCAGCACCGATCAGGAGCTGCCGCCAGCGTTCGCTGCGCGCCAGATCCTTGGCGCGTAGGACCAGTGGTGCAAGCAGTAGGACGACGAGCAGGATCGCCTCGCCGCGTGTGAGCGCGGCCAGGCCGATGCAGAGCCCGAGCATGACGATCGCTCGCCGACGGTGGTCGTGGTGCCAGCGGTAGGCGTACCACGTAGCCATCGTGGTGAAGAACGCCATCAGTCCTTCGACGAACATCGTGCCGTCGGTGATCCAGATGTTCGGGTAGGCGGCCGCGAGCAGCCCGGCCACGAGCGCCGCACGACGTCCGGCGATCAGTCGGGTGAGGGCAATGACAGCCGCAACCTGGGTGACGCCGAGCAAGATGCTGGCCATTTGGTGGTCGAAGTAGCCCGTGCCGCCAAGTCGAGAGAAGAACGCCAGCGCCATCGGGAAGACGGGCCCATGCATCGCGCTGGCGAGTGGCCGGCCGTCCTGCACCCAGGTCACTTGATCCCAGAAGCCGTGACCGTGGGCGAGCAAGTTGCCGGTGACGTGGTAGAAGACCGGGTCGCCGCCATCACGGCGGAAGTCGTTGTAGGTCATCAACATCACGATGCGCAGCAGTGTTGCGCCGGTGACAATGCCGATGGCCGCCGGTGCGAACGCGGTGACGGATGTCGGCGGTCGCCGCCGGGCGAGGCTGATGACTGCCTGCGCGACGACGGCGCACAGCAGTCCGACGCCTCCAGCGAGGACGATGATCCACAATGCCAAGGGAACCACGGGACCGAGCACCCGAAGTACCTGACCCTGTTGCGCGATTCGGTCGGGGGAGTGTCGGGCGATGACCGACAACGACCCCGACGACAGGGCGAGTAATCCGGCGGCGGCGCCGGTGAGGGCTGGCAGCAGCGTGTCGGGAAGACGTGGGAAGGACCGCTCGCTGCGCTGGGCGTGACCCGCGGCGACATGACCGAGTGCGAGCGCGGCCACCAGCGACACGACGAGCGCTACCTCGGTCTGGTGAGCAGCGAGGACCGAGCCGACGATCGTGAACGCAATGGCTGCGGTACAGACCCAGCGACGGGGTACACGCAGTAGGGCGGCGCTTGCTCCGGCGAAACCGAGGCTGCCGCCCGCATAGGCCAGCAACAGTGCGGCGCAGGTCAACCACGTGGGTGTGCCGAGCGGCGCAATGATTCCTAGGCCCGCTGGATCGGGCCACTGGCTGCCGGTGACGCCATGCCACGCGGCCGCAAGCGCCACCGGAGCGATGAGCAGGATCAACCCGGTGCAGCGGCGCAGCAGCGTGGGTGCGTTCGGCGCAAGACGGGTGCCGAGCCAGCCTGCGGCAGCGACCAGCATCAGCGGAGGAAGGGTCGAGGCGGCCCATACCTCACCAACCGACGACGTCCACAGTGCGCTGCGGGCAACGAGGACGAATGGCCACAGCAACGCAGCCGACAGGGCGAACAGCACGGCCTCGCGCTGCAGGCGGGCGGAAGTGGGCGAGACGGTGTCGGTCATAGAGCAGGAAGACAGCGTCGGTAAGACTAGGTTGTCGGCGTGTCGAGTCACGCCATCGGTGCCCTTCGCGGTTCACTTCGCCGTCCTTCACGCCGCACGGCGATCTTCGCCGTGGCGAGCGTCGCAGCTGTCGGGTGGTACCTGTGGCCTGCCGTGCAGCACGAGCACAGTGCGGTTGCTGTGATCACCGACGGCTCCTGGTCTGCAATCACGGATCACGTCACCACCGAGGTTCGGGTGCGTGGCCGTGCTGTCAGCGACCTGGGCACCGTGAGCGACTGGTGCTCCTTGGCTGCGAGTGTGCCCTCGTTGACGATCGACGCAGACGTCGGCTTCGTGGTGGTTGCCATCGAGACGCGAGGCGACTGTGCCGGCGACCCGGAGACCGCTGCCCTGCGTGCGCTGAGCGGTCGGTCAATCGCCCCCGTGGTTGTGCTCGACACCGCTGCGTCAGCGCCCTCCGCCGATGTGCGTACCGTTCCGATTGAGCAACTGCTCGGCTCCGCAGGCACACGAGCAATGTCGTGTCAGTGGTGGGAGGACTGCCCGCAGAGCGGGCGCGTCGATGTGCGCAACGCCGATGGTTCACTCACCGACCTCGGCGCTGATCGTGTGGCGCGGATGGTGGCCTCGGCCATCGGCTAGGAAGGGCTAGGTACTGCTAGGAGCAGGTACCGGCCGGGTTGTTGAAGCGCGGTTCGCTCGTCCAGGTGCCGCCGGCCCAGTCGGCGGCCGGGGCGGGCGTGACGCCGGCGAACAGGTCGGCGAACTGGTACACCAACCAGTTGCCGAGCAGGGCGCTGCCCTGCGGGCAGACGTGCACCCCGTCCTTCTTGCGGTCGGGCACGCCGTCGCCGGTGATGTCGTACGCGAACGTGCCCCACAACTGTTGATTGGCGTCGAGTACGAACACGTCGTTCGGTCGGGTGCGGTGCAGGTCTTGCGCGAGGCCCAGCATGTAGGCGTAGTCGGTGGTCACCTTGGCCGGGTCGCCGGGAGGCATCGTCACGAACACCAGCGCTGCGCCGCTGCCGAGGATGGCGTCGGTGTAGGTGGTGAACGCAGCCTGTTGCTCGGCCTCGGGGAAGTCGCTGTCCCAGCCGGAGAACTGCAGCATCACCACGTCGGGATGCTCGTCGAGTACTGGTTGGATGAAGATCGCGTGGGTGTCGACACCCTTGCGGGGGGTGATGCCGGTGCCGACGAAGCCGTGGTAGCTGGCGGTCAGACCGGCGGCTTGAAATGCGGCGAGCACACCGGGTGCCGAATCGAACGCCACCGAGTCGCCCTCCCACATCACCGACTGGATGCTGCGCCTGGGCAACGTGCTGGTGGGGGCGACCGTGGTGTTGCCGGGGACTGTGGTGTCGCCCGGGATCGTGGTGGAGGTGGCGATCGGCGCGGCGGTCGTCGTCGGCAGCCCGATGGTTCTCGGGTCGAACGAGGCGACCTTGGTGGTGAGCGTCGGGGCGAGGACGACTGTGCCGATGATCGCGACGACCGCCACCGCCAGGCCAGCGAGGGCCATGCGGTTCGTTGCCATCCACTGACGACGTCGGATCGGGGACTCGATCAGGTAGTACGAGGCGACGGCGGCGGCGAGCGAGGCGGACCAGCGGGCTCCGGTGAGTGCCCAGCCGTGCCAGCCCGTGTGCTCACTCGTCAACAGGATGTAGATCGGCCAGTGCCACAGGTACCAGCCGTACGAGACTGCTCCGGCGCCGCGCAACGGAGCGATCGTGAGGACACGCTGCAAGGTGGTGGGCCAACTGGTGGCGAGCGTCGCCGCGAGCAGCGCCCCACCGGCCGAGTGCAGCAGAAAGCCGCCGTGTGCGAGGCCGCTGCTCGTGGCACCGTCGACGGTGAACCACGACCAGGCGATCGCGGCCACGATCGTCCACTGGAAGAGTTCGAGGGCCACTCGACGGGGGTGAAATCGTGAGCCATCACCGCGACCGAGGCGTTCGATGATCGCTGGCAGCCCGATGAGCGCCAGCAACGCACCCAGCAGGATCGAGGAGGCGCGGGTGTCGGTGCCCTCATACGCGCGGTTCGGGTTCGCCGGATCGTAGAGCACCCACATCAGTGCACCGGACGTGATGATGATTGCGACACACGCGGCCGTCATGGTGAACAGCCAGCGGCGCACGCGAGACACCAGCAGGAACAGCGCCGGCCACACGACGTAGAACTGCTGCTCGACGGCCAAGCTCCACAGGTGGGTGAGCGGCGAGGGATCGGTGAACAGCGCCCAATAGTCGGCGCCCTGGAAGATCTCGTGCCAGTTGGCGACGTAGAGCAATGCCGGGATGACGGCGTGCTTGGCCGAGCTGAGCTGCGGGGGGCTGCCCCACAGGTACATCATCGGCACGACCGCCACCAGCAACGCCAGCACGGCTGGCAGCAGCCGACGGAACCGCCGCTCCCAGAACCGCAGCACGTTCACGGTGCCCGTGCGCCGCACCTCATCGATCAGCAGTCCGGTGATGAGGAAGCCCGAGAGCGCGAAGAACAGATCGACGCCGAGGAAACCGCCGCTGAGGCGTCCGTCGTGGAAGAAGAGCACGCCGATGACGGCGAGGCCGCGCAACCCGTCGAGGGCGAGAACCCGGTCGTTCTGTTTCATATCGGCGACCGACCTTATCCCTTGTCGACCGCCGCGATGGCCTCGGCCAGCAGGGCGGGGAAGTCGCGCGAGAGATCGGTGGGCCAGTCGTAGGCGAAGTGCGCGCCGTCGGGCCGCAGGCGCAGGTCGGTCTGGCGCGACTGCATCCACGTGGCGAGATCGAGGTTGGTGACCCAGCCGGGGAACTCGGAGGGCATCGAGCGGATGATGGTGTTCAGCGCGGCGACCCGCTCGGGTTGGCGGCCTTCACGCACATCCGGTGCCACGTCGCGAACGGCGTCGTTGTTGAACTCGGGGCAGGTGAGCCAGACGATGGTCTGTACGCCGCCAGCGATAAGCACCTGGGCTGCGCGTCGGTATGAGTCGCGGATGACCGCGTCCATCTCGGGTGTGCCGACGTGGGCGTCCTTCTTGCCGGGTAGATCGTACGACACCAGTTCCCACTGGCACGACAGCACCAGCGCGATGTCGGTGGGGTGGGAAGCGAGTACCTCCGCCCAGTGGGCAAGGGTGCCGGGGCATCTGCTGTTCTCGATCAGTCCGCACCCCATGATGCTGGCGTCACCGGCGTAGGTGATCTGTTCGGGGATCTGGCGGATCATCAGGAGTGCGAGCGTGAGCGAGGCGGAATCGCCGAACGTGCCGATGCGACCGGTCTTGGCCGACGGCACCACGTCGGTCTGAGTGGACGGCGCCGCCTTCGCGGCCTCAATCGCAGTAGCCAACAGTGTCGGCAGCGCTGCCGACAAGGAAGATGCAGACGAGTACTCGAAGTGCACGCCGTCGGGCCGGATGGACGCGTCGTCCACCTTCCCGGTCATCCATGTGGCCAGGTCGAGTACGTGCATGTGACCGGGGTGCTCATCGACAACGCTGCGGATGATGGTGTTGAGCGCATTCACGCGCTGTGGGTCTCGGGAGGCGACGATCTCCGGCAGGGCCTGATCTCCGGTGACGTTCGACATCGGCGGGCACAGGACCCACGACACCTGACCCACACCGGCGGCGAGCAGCTGATCGGCCCGCTCCGTGTACGCGTCGTGGATCGCTCGATCAATCTCGAGCTGGCCGACGATTTGCTGACCGACACCCGGCACGTCGTGTGCGAGCACATCCCACTGGCACGACATGACCACGGCGAGGTCGACCACGTGTGCGTGGAGGAACGACGACCATTGGTCGGGGACGTCCTTGCAGCGCGCTGATTCGAGGGAGGTGATGAGGCCACATCCGAGTTTCGATGCGGTGCCCACCAGGTTGATCGTGGTGGAGGGGACCTGGCGTTCGATGAGCAGTCCCAACGACTTGGCGCTGGAGTCGCCGAACACCGCCACCCGTGGCTGACCGGCGACCGGCTTCACATCCGTCGCTGACGCGTCGGCCTCCAGCGCCGCCAGGTATTGACGCGCGCGCGGTGGGGTCAACTGTGTGCCAACGATCGTCAGTGCGACGACCATGACGCCCACCCAAACACGCCACCGCATCGGGCCGGGGGCACGGCGAATAGGTCGTTCGATGAAGCGCACGATGGGCTGGCCGATGACGATGGCACCGACGAGTGCGATGAGGAACGTCAGGCCCGCAGGAACTCCATGGCGCTGGAGGATGACGATGATCGGCCAGTGCAACAGGTAGATCGGGTAGCTGAGGTCGCCGAGGAACGTGCTGAGTCGCCAGCCGAGCACCCCGCCGAGCACCTTGGGTGTGCTGACCGCGCTGTGGATCAGGACTGTGGAGAGCAACGCCACCAGCGGGAGCAGCCCGCGACGGACGAACTCATCCCCCGGTCCGACCATGAGGGAGACTGCGATCAGCCCGGCGAGCGTTACCGAGGTGAGTACGTTGCCCCAGCGCAGCGACATGGCCCGCGGGATGAGGCCCTGGCGGTGGACAATGGCCAGCGCCACGCCCACCAGGATCTCGCCGGCCCGGGTGTCGGTGCCGTAGTACGTGCGGGCCACCGACATACCGGCCACGAGCGGCAACACGAACGACACCACGATGAGCAGCAGTACCGTGCCGAGCTGGGCGCGCCCGCGCCACAGCCGCGACGTCAGCCACAACAGCAGCGGCAGCACCAGGTACACCTGCTGCTCGATACCGAGGCTCCAGTAGTGCACCATCATGTCGGCCTGCTGGAACAGGGCCGCATAGCTGGTGCCCTGTTGCAGCTGGAACCAGTTGCCGAATCCGCCGGCAATGGCCCACAATCGGTGGGCCGGATTCAGGGGTGTGTTCCCGGTGGCGGCTTCGTAGGCGACGATGCCGGCCAGCACGGTCCATGCCGCTGGCAGGATGCGCCGCCAGCGGCCACCCCAATAGTTGACGATGGCATGGCGGTCGATCGGGCGCGAGAGGAGACGATCGGTGAGCAGGTAGCCGGAGATGGTGAAGAACACCGACACGCCGATGTAGCCGCCGGTGACGCCGAGGAACTGCGAGTGGAACAACAGCACGAGCAGCACGCTGAACGCGCGCAGGCCATCGAGGTTGGGGAGTCGTGTGCGCGGTGTTTCAGCCATCGATCGGGTCGTCCGGCCATTCGTGGGGGTCCTCATCCGCGGCGAGCGTCACGAGAAGCAGGAAGATGAGGAACAGGCCGGCCTTGTGGGTGTGCTCGAAGAAGCTGGGCCAGCCGCCACCTGCGGCGAAGCGGTTGGCGTGTTGCCGATACACGATGTAGGCGGCGATACCGCTGATCCCCACCAGCGCGGCAACACCGGCCAGGCGGGGCCGCCGCACGATGATGATGGCGGCGGCGATCACGAGTGCGCCGAGCGCCCACCAGAGACTGACGAACGCGAGGCACGCTCCCACGAGCAGCGCAGCTCCTCCGGCAGAGCGACGCCTCGTGGTGGTGTGCCAGGGCGCGACGAGTGCCGGCAGTTGGTACGGCGATGGGTCGGCGGCGGGTACAGGTCGGCCGGCCCGCAGTCGTCGTCGCCCGAGCGGCCAGAGGGCGAGGCCCAGGCAGCACACTGTCGCCACCGCCGACAACCCGAGGGCGAGGTTGAGCTTCGTCTGAGGCGTGAAGTGGATCGAGACCTGTGTGGGCTGGTCGCTCGGCGCCAACTGCCAGCCGTTGGCGCCGCCGCTGACGGGCCTGGGCGCCGAGAGCGTGCGGCCATCGACACTGGCCTCCCAGCCCTTGTTGTAGCCCTCACCGAAGATCAGCCAACAACCCTTCGGGCAGGGCGCGACGGTGACGGTGGCAGATGTGGCGCCGAAGGAGTCGAGGTGGACATCAACGCTGCCGGTGGAGACGGCTGCCGGTTCGGCGGCCGTGGGGATCAGCGTCGCTCCATCGACGTCGATGCCAGTAACCACTCCGGGTGCGCTGAGCAGATGATGCTCACCGGGTGCGAGGCGCAGCGTGCTGCCCGCACATGGCGCGGCGGTGATGGCCTCGCCGGCGCTGAGTGCTGCGGCGTCCACCTGCAACGGCACCGGCGCGCCGTCGAGCGTGAGCAGATCGCTGCGGCAGGTGTTGGGTGCCACCGTGGTTGCTGCGATGGGCAGACCGGTGATCTCGCTGATGGCCGCCGGGAGCAAGGCGAACTGCCCATACCTTCGCTCGGTGGTGGTGCGCTCCGCCACCGCCGTGATCTCGACAGTGAGTGAGTCTCCCGAGGCTGCCGGGAACGAGATTGTGCTGGCGCCAGCGGTATCTGCTGCGGGAACTGCGACCGTCGTGTCGTGCCCGTCGATACTGACCCTGACCTCGGTGATGGGGGAGAGCTGCACATCATTCGGTTGCATCATCTCGAACGACGAGACGGTGGAGCCTGGTTGTAGCGGCACAGTGATGGAGCTACCGACAGCGATGTTGAACGGAGTGACCCAACGAGTTGAGCTGTCGCCGTCGAACGCTGCCGAGGCGCGTGCGCTGGGAACACCAGCGAGCCGACGGTTCGACGTCGCTGTGTGGACCTCGCCTGCCAGCGCGTCGAGCGCCGAGTCGGCAGCGCGTGGGGAGAGCCGCAAGGTGACGCTGAAACGACCGTCGATGGCGGTGGTGAGTGAGAGCGCTCGAGCCAGCGTGGGCTCGGGGTCGCTGCGCCAGCGGTCGGTGGCACGGACGCGTTCGCGATGGAGCACGAGTGCGGTCGGCGAACCGGCCGGCGCCTTGGTGAGCGCTTGTGTCGGCGGGCGGACCCACTCCTGCGCCACGGGTCCGATCTCGGCGAAGCCGACCCACCACTCGCCGTACTGCGGCGCGCCGGGTCGGTCAGCAACCTCGGTGACGGTGATCGCGACCGACGTCCCGAGGGGAATCGCCACCGTCTGTCCCGCGCCGGTCAACGATTTCGGACCGAGCTCGACTCGCTGGTGGTGGCCATCGACAGCGATATCGACGGCGGTGATCTGGCGCTTCAGTTGTGCGCCCTGCAGTTGCAGTAGGTGGAGTTCGCCGGTGTTCGCTCCGGTGAGGGTGAACGTCTCGCCGATGGGGTTCCAGTGCTGACCGAAACGCCACCCAGTCGAGGTGTCGCCGTCAACCGCCATCGCGGCACGGTCTTCAGGAAGATACGCGAACGGTTCGCCGTACGCCGTGGCCTGCACCGTGAGGCCGTGATCGAGCGTGGCGATGGTCTCACCCGCCGGGTCGGCGTTCTCGAAGATCGGCAGCCGTTGCGCGCTGGCGGTGGTGTGTACCCCGTCCTGCGATGGTCCGCCTGACTCAGTCATGCCAAGGGTGTCCTGCGAACCGCGCCATTGCTGTTCGCGATCGCGGTTCGAGTCGGTGATCAGCACCACCGTTCCAGATGGCAGTGATGCCCAGTCGGCGGCGGTGAGGTCGTTGGCGTAACGGACGAGTTCGTCGCCGTGCAACAGGCCGGCGGCAGCAGAATCGACGACGCCGTCACCGCTGCCATCGACGACCACGATGCGGGTCTGTGCTCGCACGATCGACACGGGATCCTCGACCGGCACCAGCATGACCGGAGCAATCGGTGTGCCGATCCGTGGATCGGAGACGGACTGTTCGTCGATCATCGGGACGGCGGGCCGGTTGACGGTCGGCGTGCCGTAGGCGATGGGGACGCCGAGGCCGGTGGCGGGCGTGCGGAAGAGATCGGCGAAGACTTCTGGCCGTGGCGTGCGGAAACGGTCGAACGCCAGGTCATTGGTGACCCAGATCTGATCAGCCGCCAGCAGACGGGCAACGGGAGCGATCGAGGCAGGGTCGAGGGAATCAGTTTGCACTCGGTTGTCGAGTGCGTAGAGCAGGTCCATCAACTGGCTGCTGCCGAGGGGCAGCAGGTCGCGGGTGAGCAGTGCCTTTTGGGTGATACCGGCCACGGGTTGATCGACAGTGAAACCCCAGCGGAAGGCGCCGAACTCAGCTCCCGGAAGCTGCAGCACCCTCGATGTGGTGGTGCTGGCGTCGAGTGCTGCTGCCGCGTCCATCCATGCGGCTGGCGGACGTTGGTCGCGTTGTAACGCTGGGTCGACCAGGTGGGCTGTCCACAGCGATGGAAGTTGGGCCGCGATCAGCAGCACGACTGCTCCGGCTACCCAGGTGCCGAGCCGGGGCCGGAGATGACGAACCGAGACGACGAGGGCTGCAGCACCGAGGCCGAGTCCCAGTGAGAGCAGTGGCAGTGCGCGGGTGCTGCTGCGCAACGCGAGGCCGAGTCCGGTGTCGCGGATGAGCGCCGGCAGCGGTGACGGATGCTCGAACGGGTGCACCCCCACTGACAGCACGAGGCCGACGATGACGAGCGAGGTGGCGAACCGTCGCTGAGCAAAGCGAGTGATGACCAGCCCGAGCAGGCAGGTCAGCAACAAGAGGAACCCAATGATGATCAGTCGGGCCGACTCTTGATACGGGATGGAGGCTGTGGTGGATGCCGCGAACGGGTCGCGCACGTAGAACAGCCAGTAGCCCAGGCTGCGCATGACTTCGGTACTCGACGCAGTGTGCGAGACGGCCTCGAGTGTCTCGCTGTAGGCCAGCACATCGGCGCCGAAGTTGCCCTGGATGGAGAGCATCGCCACCCACCATGCGGACACACCGGCGCTGAGAATTCCGATTCGCGCAGCGGCGCCGAGCACCTGTCGTCGATCGACACGCTGGCCGTGCCATTCGTAGAGCGCCCACAGGATGGGCCCGGGGAGAATGGTGGCGAAGGCGGTGGCATTGACCGACGAGACCGTGAGCACGACCAGCGCAAGGAGTGCCGGGTAGCGCCAACCGCCGCGGTGGACTGCCCGCATCGTGAGCAGGGTCATCCAGCCGAGCGACGCCCACGGCAGCAACATCACTGACGTGCGGCTGATGTACGGAAGGATGTACGGCGACAGTTGATACACCAGGGCGGCGACGGCAGCGCCGAGGGTTGCCATGCCGAGCGCCCGCGAAAGGCGCATCACGCCGAGGCCGCCGAGGAACAGGATGGTGGCGATCCATAGGCGATGCGCCACCCAGTCGGGTGCCCCGATCCGGTCGAAGCACCAGAACCACGGGCCGGAGGGCCACAGGTAGGCGATCATCTGGTGCGGAACCCAGCCGCCCATCTGGCTGGGGTCCCAGGTCTTGGGCGCCTGGCTGATCAGTCGACCTGGGTCGAGGTACAGGTAGAGCTTGGTGTCGGAGGGCATCTTGCCGGGGGACGACAACAACGCCGGTAGGTAGGCGATGGTGGCCAGCAGTGCGGCGACCCGTCGGTCGGGGGTGAGACGCGGTCGGGTCGTCATCGCAGGAGAGAGTCTAAACATCGTCATGTTCGCGGACAGCGTCGCCAGCGGATCCGCTGATCGGCTCATCATCACCGGTGAAGATCGTGACCACCATCAACAACAGCAGGAACATCCCGGCCCGGTGAATGCGTTCGAAGTGGCTCGGCCACCCGCCGTCGCCGGCATAGCGCTGGTAGACCTCGACCGCGGTGATGAGGACACCGAGCGCCCCAATGCCGAGCACCGATGCCACGCCGGCCATACGCAGGCGACGGCCGGTGAGCAGGACGGCGGCGACGAGCAGTGCACCGACGGCCCACCACAGGCTGACGAATGCGGCCGTGGCGACGACGAGCACGGCTGCGGCACTGCGTGCTGCGCGAGGAGTGCTGCGGTGCCATGGGGCCACGAATCTGGCTGTCTGTTCGTGTTCGGCGGCGCGTGTCGGCGTGTCGGTGGGGCGGCGGCGGCGAAGCAGCGGTACGACGAGCAGTGCGATGCACATGGCGGTCGCCACGGCGGACACGCCGAGCGCCAGATTCAGCGTGCGTTGCGGCTGGAACCGGATCTGTACGTGTGTCGGTGCGGTGGAGGCCGGGAGGAACCAACCGTTGGCGCCGCCGCTGACCGGCTGGGACTGCGGCAACGTCGTGCCGTCCGCGGTGGCGGTCCAGCCCGAACTCTGACCCTGTCCGAAGATCAGCCAACAACCGCGAACGCACGGCTCGACCGTGAGCGTTGCCGACGTGTCGTCCTGGGCGTCGATGTGGACGGTTGCGGTGGGCGCGCTGGCCGTCGGTGCCTGGGCGCTCGTCGGCACCACGGAGAGCGAATTGAGATCAATGCCGGTGGCGGATCCGGCCGTGCTAAGGAAGCGGTGTTCGCCAGGAGCGAGTGAGAGCGCAGCGCCGTCGCACAGCGTGGCCTTCGCGGTCTCGCCGGTGGCGAGGGCTGCCGTGTCGACCTGCAACGGCACGGGCCTGCCGTCGATGGTGAGCAGATCAGTGCGGCACGCGGCCGACGATGTGCCCTGCTGTTGTGCGAGTGGCAGACCGCTGATCTCACTGATGGCCACGGGAAGGCTGGTGAGGTCGCCGTAGCGCCGGTCGCGTGTGGTTTCCCGGCGTACTCCGGTGACCTCCAACTGCAGGTGATCACCGGTGGCGGCTGGGAACGTGATGGTACTGAATCCATCGGCGCCCGCCGGTGGCACCTCGACATCGGCAGACATGGGGCCCACGTGGACGGTGACCGACGTGATGGTGGAGAGATCGGGGGATGTCGGCTGCTGCAGTCTCAGCGATGAGACGTTGCTATCGGGGAGCAACGGCACGCTGATGACGCTGCCGGCCGCTGTGTCGAATGGTGAGGTCCAGCGCGTGCTCGGGTCGCCGTCGAATGCCCTGCTGGCACGAGCATCGGCCACACCGGTGAGGCGCCGGTTCGAGGTGGGCGCGTCGGTCAGCGCGCTCAGCCCGTCGAGTGAGGAGTCGCCCGCACGATCGGAACGATGCAGCGACACAGTGAGCGTGCCGTCGATTGGGTGCGAGAGCGAGACCACCCGGGCCAACACCGGCTCGGGATCGCTGCGCCAGCGGTTGGTCGAGCGGACCCACTCGCGGGTGAACACAAGGGCCACCGGGGTGTTGGCGGTGGCGAACGCGAGCGCCGTGGTGGGTGGACGCACCCATTCCTGGGCCGTGGGACCGACCTCGGCGAAGCCGACCCACGCTTGGCCGGTGGCGGGTGCGCCAGGTCGTGGCCCGACACCAGCGATGGTGATGTGCACCTCGGAACCCGACGGGATCGTGACGTCTTGACCTGTGCCGCTGAGCGACGATGCATCCAGCACTGCGTGTTGGCGGTGGCCGTCGACAGCGATGTCGACCGCCGTGATCATCATCGTCAGGTCGGGGGCTTGCGCTTGCAGCAGGTGCAATGTCGTGGTGGCGGCCCCGGCGATCGTCAGCGTCTCGCCCACGGGTTGCCACATCACTCGCCACGACGTGGCTGGATTCCCGTCGACGGCCATGGCCGCGCGGTACTCGGGCTGGTACGCATACGGCTCGCCGTAGGCGGTGGCCTGCACGGTGAGGCCGTGGTCGAGCGTGGCCACAGTCTGTGTGGCTGCGGTGCCATTGCCGGTGAAGATCGGGAGCCGCTGTGCGCTCTCGTCGATGCGGACACCGTCGTTGCCTGAACCGCCGCTCTCGGTCATGCCGATGGTGTCTTGCGAGCCGCGCCACTGTGCGGCGCGGTCGCGATTCGAATCGGTGACCACGACGACAGTGCCGGTTGGCAGGGCCGCCCAGTCGGCAGCGGTGAGGTCGTTGACGTAGCGCAGCACCTCGTCACCCAGCAGCACACCTGCGGCGGAGGCATCGACGACACCGTCGCCGCTGCCGTCGAGCACCACCACGCGACCGCCGACGCGGATGAGTTGCGGCGCGTCCTTCACCGGTACCAGTAGCACCGGTGGTCGTGCGCTTCCCACGGTGGGGTCGGACAACGACTGCTCGTCGATCATCGGGATGTCGGGTCGGTTGACGGTCGGGGTGCCGTAGGCAACTGCTGCGCCGAGGCCGGTACGCGGTGCGATGAACAGGTCGGCGAACGCTTCCGGTCGTGGTGTGCGGAAGCGGTCGAAGGACAGGTCGTTCGCGATCCACAACTGGTTGACGGCTAGGTAGCGGGCGACAGGCGCGATGGAGTCCGATTGCAGCGAGCCGTTCTGCACTCGGTTGTCGAGCGCATACAGCAGGTCCATCAGTTGCGGGCTGCCCAGCGGCAGCAGATCTCGCGTCACCACCGGTACCGATGTCAGCCCCGACAGCGGCTGGTCGACGGTGTAGCCCCAGCGGAACGCCCCGAACTCCGCACCGGGAATCTGCAGCACACGCGAACCTGTTGAACTGCGGTCGAGTGCGGCAGCTGCCTCGCGCCACGCAGCCGGAGGTGCCTGGTCGCGCGAGAGCGCTGGATCGACGAGATCGGCGGTCCACAACGACGGCAGGTTGAGCGCCACCAGGCCCACCACAACCAGCGCCGCAACCCTGCCGTGCCGTGGGCGATGACGGTGTATCGCCACCACGAACGCAGCGACACCGAACGCCATCCCCAGCGACAGCAGTGGCAACGCACGTGTGCTGCTGCGCAGCGCCAGTCCGAGGCCGGTGTCGCGGATGAGCGATGGCAACGGTGCTGGGTCTGCGTACGGGTGCACGCCCACCGACAGCACGAGCCCGGTGAGGACGAGCGCAATCGCGTACCGGCGATGGCGGAAGCGTGTGAGCGCCAGACCTGCGAGGCAGAGCAGCGCGAGGGCGAACCCGACCACGATCAGCCACGCAGACTCCTGATATGGGATCGACGACGTAGTGGCTGCGGCATACGGGTCGCGGATGTAGAACAGCCAATACCCAAGGCTGCGCACTACCTCGGTGCTGGATGCCGTGCCGGACACCGCTTGCAAGGTCTCGCTGTAGGCCAGTACGTCGGCGCCGTAGCGGCCTTGGATCGAGAGCATCACGATCCACCACACCGACACCGGCACTGCGAGGACGGCGATCCGCGCGGTGGCGGACACGACCTGTCGGCGTGTGACCCGACGGGCATGCCATTCGAACAGCACCCACAGCATGGGTCCGGGGAGGATGGTGGCGAAGGCCGTGGCGTTCACCGATGAGACGGTGAGGACCACAAGCGCCAGCAGCGCCGGGTAGCGCCAACCCCCGCGCTGCACCGAGCGCATGGTGAGCAATGTGAGCCAGCCCAACGCTGCCCACGGCAGCAACATGACGGACGTGCGGCTGATGTACGGCAGTACGTAGGGCGACAACTGGTACACCAGGGCCGAGATGGCGGCGCCGAGCAGCGGCAGGCGCAGCGCGCGAGCGAGAGCGAAGACACCGAGGCCGCCCAGGAACAAGATGGTGGCGATCCAGAGTCGGTGCGCTACCCAGTCGGGCGCGCCGACCTGCTCGCACATCCAGAACCATGGGCCCGAGGGCCACAGGTAGGCGATCATCTGGTGGGGCACCCACCCGCCGTACAGGCTGGGATCCCAGGTCTTACTTGACGTGCTGAGCAGGCGGCCCGGGTCGAGGTACAGGTAGAGCTTGGTGTCACTCGGCATTCGGCCGGGCGACGACAGCAGTGCCGGGATGTACGCGATCGCCGCAAGGAGCGCGGCGAACGGTCGCGGTGTTCTCACGACTGCCCGGACGTTCACGGACGTCAGTGGCGTCGGTTGAAGCGTTCGCCGACCGGGCTGTACTTGACGATGCACACGATCGCCCGCACACCGTCGCGCCAGCCGATCTTCTTACCTTCGTCGTAGGTGCGGCCGTCGTAGGAGATGCCGACCTCGTAGATGCGCAGCTTCAGGCGGGCGAGCTTGGCGGTGATCTCGGGTTCGAACCCGAATCGGTTCTCCTCGATCGTGATGCCTTGGATGATCTCGCGGCGGAACACCTTGTAGCAGGTCTCCATGTCGGTGAGGTTGAGGTCGGTGAACATGTTGGACGCGAGCGTCAGCAACTTGTTGCCGACCGAGTGCCAGAAGTAGAGCACCCGGTGCGGGCGACTGCCGGCGAACCGTGAGCCGAACACCACATCGGCGACGTCCGTCTCCAGCGGTTCCAGCAGCACTGGGTACTCCTCGGGGGAGTACTCCAGATCGGCGTCTTGGACGACGACGTATTCAGCAGTTGCATGGCTGAAACCGGTGCGCAACGCTGCGCCCTTTCCCATGTTCTGCGGCTGCAGCACCACCTTCACCCGACTGTCGGTGACCGTGGCCAGCAGTTCGCGCGAACGGTCCTTGGAACCGTCGTCCACCACCACCACCTGGGCAACCCAGGGGGACACGAGCACGCGCTCAAGCAGCGTGATGATGGTGGCTTCTTCGTTGTAGCACGGCACCACGACCGTGAGGCATTTGCGTGGCTTGCGTTGCGTCATAAGTTCGTTGATGTTAGCCGGGTCGACTCGTCGTCGCCCGGTGTGGTGCGGCCTTCTCGTAGCCACCCGGTCAGTGCCGCTGCCGCCAAGAGCACCAGTGATGGCTCGAGTGGGGCACGCAATCGGTGGCTTCCGTAGAACGCCACCGTGGTGGCGAACACGATTGCCACCGGCACGAGCACGACCGCCCGATCGCGGCGGCGCAGGCGCCGTACACCCCAGCACGCCAGCGGAGCCAGGATCCACCAACAGACGATGCCGGCCCACACGGCGGTCCGTTGCTGATCCTCGCCGACGTCACCGTGCACCACGTCGTGGAGGCCGTACAGGTCGAGCGCCCGGGCGACGCGCGCGACCACGATGCCCGGCAACTGCGACACGTGCTGACGCGCGTACGACAGGGCCCACCGACGCTGTTGCGCCGACCGCACCGAGTCGTCACCCGACGGCTCTGGGCCGCCGAGCACGCAGAACAGCGACCACCCGCCCTTGTCGCCGCCGGAGAAGACATCATCGCAGTAGGAGCCGAGCAGTGTGGTCCCATCGTTGGTGGTGAGCAGCACCGGCGAATCGAAGCGAGCAACGTTGACCACCGTCCAGGGCAGGAGCACCGCCGCAGTGACCAACGCCATCGCTGCGGCACGCAGCACGGCGGCACGCGAGCGCGAGTGCCACACGACAGCGACGAGCCCGGCAACGGCCAACAAACCGAGTTCGCTGCGAGTCAACGCGGCCAGTCCGGCGAGCGCTCCGACCAGCGCGGCGCGTCGCCACGTGGGTCGGTCGAGCAGATGCAGCACGGCCAACATCCAGCCCACGATGAGCACCATCGCGATCGATTCGGCCATCACCAGCCCGTCGTGTGTCCACAGGTTTGGGTACACCGCGGCGATCGCCGCCGCGATGAGGCCCATAGTGGGCCCGCCGATACGTCGGCCGAGCAGCCCGATGAGGGCCACGAGTGCGATACCGAACAACGTGGTGGTCAGCCGTTGTCCCTGTACTGGATCGGACAGGAAGCTGAGTGGGGCCATCAACACCGCCGCCAGCGGAGGGTGCTCGGCCGTAGGGCCTCCGGTAAGGATCGAGTGGAAGAAGCGTCCGTGGCGCAACCCGGTGGCCGTAAAGCTGTACCACAAGGAGTCGTTCATCCTCAGCGGACGCCCCCACCGATACGCCAGCACCACTGAGCGCAGCAGCGCGCCAGCGATGACGATCGCGGTCAGGCGACTGCGAAAGCTGCGCAGGCTCCACCAGGTGGCGTTCCTGGCAGCGTCGCCATCGAGCGTTCTCAAGGTACGGCTGCGTTGACGCCGTAGAGCGCCGTGAGGGTGACGAGGCCGACCGCACAGCAGGACAGCAGCCACGGCCACCAGTGCGGCTTCTCGCGCTCGAACCACGCTGCGGCCGGTATCAGCAGTGGGAAGGCGGTGAAGATGAAGCGAGGCCGAGCGGTGACGGTCTCGGGCAGCAGCATCAACGCCACCACCACGATGCTGTACGCCGTCATCATCAACGGCAGTCGGTAGCGCCGCAGCATCCAGAACAGCACCACCAGCGTCAGCACGGATACTGCCGTGATCGTGTTGGTCGGCGAGGTCATCGGGCGGATGAATGCCTGCCACGTGCGGCGCAAGGCGGTGCTCCCGAAACTGGTGCCTTCGCCCCAGGCCTCAGACTGCACTCGGAACCACACCATGGTCTCGTGCGTGTGTCGGCCGAGCCACAACTGGAATCCGAGGAAGCCCAATGGTGCGATCGCCGGCGCTGCCAATGCTCGCCACTCGCGGTTGGTGCGGATGGCGATCCATGCCGCGACGGCGCATGCGGCAACGAGCGCAACTCCGTTGGGGCGCGTGGCGGTTCCCAGGGCGGCCACCAGACCTGCGGTCCACCACTGGTGACGCATCAGCAACAAGAAGGTGGCAGCTGCCAAGACCAGCAGCAGCGCCTCTGTGTACGCGAAGGACAGCACAAAACTGCCGGGGAACAGCGCCGTGAGGATCATCGCCCGTTGGGCGACCTGAACATCGAAGAGTGACCGTGCGAGTAGTCCCACCAGCCACACGACAAGGGCACCCAGAACGAAGTTGACGAACAGTGACGCGAGGTCGGCACCACCGGGGAGGATCGTGTCGAACGCCTTGACCAAGATCGGGTAGGTGGGGAAGAAGGCGGCGCGGGCATCAGGGACGTCGTAGGTGACCTTGGCCTGCACGATTGCGGGGTAGCCGTGTTTGACGATGCGGAGATACCACACGCCGTCCCAGCCGGTGAGCACATCGATCATCGGCCGCAGTGCGTTCTTCGGGATCGGTTTGCCGGCGTAGTAGGGCGACGCCCAACGGGCCCACGGGAACTTCTCGACGCGCAGGTTCTCGTCGGCCCGAAGCCCAGCGGCGACGATGGCGGCGCCGACCGCTACGCACACGCGTGAGAACAGGTAGACGAGGCCCGCTGTGGTGAGCGCTCGCCGCCATACGGCAGGAGGTGCAGGCTGGGGTTCGATCAGGTCGGTCATGGCACAGTGCGCGTTGCGAGCGCGCTGGACGTTACACGCACGTGGTCACCACCGCTGGATTGGCAGTACTCGCTGTCGTGGGCCGAACTTGGGGGCAGCGGCGCCGTTGAGCAGGAGCAGCGCCACAGCCCGCCCGCGCTGGGATGCATATGGCGCCAGCAGATCCATCATCTCCTTGTCGGTGCCACGAGCCCGTCCGGTCAGTGCGTGCACCACCACGTTCTTCAGATGGAAGTCGCCGACCGCCACGGCGTCGGGGTTGCCGAACGCTGTGCGCAACACGCACCCGATGGTCCATTCGCCCACACCAGGGAGCAGCGCCAACTTCTCCGCCGCATCGCCGGGCAGCAGCGTCGACCATTCGGCCAGGTGTGTGGCTCGTCGGCCGATCTCTTTCAGGATGGCGGCCCGCTTGCCCTCGATGCCCAATGGGTGGAACCACCAGGTGGGGCGGCTGGCCAGGTCGTCGGGTTCTGGCGGCAGCGTCAGTTCGCCGGGGCCAGGCGCAGGACGTCCGAGTTCGCGGACCAGACGGTGCCACTGCGACGTCGCCTCACCGGCGGTGATTCGTTGGCCCAGCACGGTGGGGAGCAGTTCGTGGTACAGCGTGCCACTGGCGCCGAACCGCACATCGGGGTACCGGCGCTGGGCTGCGAGTAACGCCGGATGACCCTCGGTGAACACGTGCCCCGGGTCGAGTGCTCCCGTCATCGCTGGCACGTGCGCCAACAGCCACTCGCCGCCCGGACCCCACGCCTCGGCGCGCAGACTGCCGCCGCTCCAGTCAAGGTGCAGCGTGCCGGCGCCATCGGGGGTCAGCGTCGCTCGCCAAAACTCGCTGGGAGTCACCCGCGTGGTGGGATCGCCGGCTCCGTACCGGTAGATCTGCAGCGGATTGCCTGGTCCACCCGAACGCACCGTCGCATTCTAACTCGCAGCTCCCTTTCGCCTGTGCGGGCCTCGGTAGGATCCCCGACCTGTGAGGCACCGGGTGACGCAGTGAGCCAGCAGGCGGAGCCGAGGGGCAACGACGCGTTCGGGTATCAACCGGCGCTCGATGGTCTGCGTGCCGTCGCCGTCGTGGTGGTGCTGCTCTTCCACCAGGGATTCACCTGGATGACCGGCGGCTACGTCGGCGTGTCGGTCTTCTTCACGCTGTCGGGGTATCTGATCACCTCGCTGCTGGTACTCGAGCACCGGTCCACCGGCCGTGTCGCGCTCGGTGCCTTCTACCGGCGCCGGGTGAAGCGACTCATGCCCGCCAGTCTGTTGTGCTTGTCCGGTGTGTCCGTGCTGGCATGGGCGGGGCGATATCCCAACGCAACTGCGCTGCGCGGTGATGTCGTCGGTGCTGCGTTGCAGGTGGCGAACTGGAGAGCGCTCACCCGTGGCGTGTCGTACGCACAACTGATCCAGGGCGGCGCGAGTCCCGTCGACCACTTCTGGTCGCTGGCGGTGGAGGAGCAGTTCTACTGGGTGTGGCCGCTGGCGTTCATGGGGCTCGCGTACGTATCGCGGCGTCGAGGTTCGATGCTGGTAGCCGTCACGGCCATCGCCGCTGCGGCCGTGGTGGCGGCACCGTTGATTGCTGCGCACTGGGGACCCGATGTCGCCTATTGGTCGACCCCAGCCCGGCTCGGCGAGATTCTGGTCGGCGCTGCGTTGGCGGTGTGGCTCGACCGTTGGCGTGCCCGGCCCACCTGGTGGCGTTGGATCGCATGGCCGTCGCTGGCGCTCGTGCTGTGGGCTGCGGTCGCGCTTCCCATCGACCACGGGCTCGCGTACCAAGGCTGGTTCGGCGCAGGTTCGCTGATCACGGCGGCACTGATCCTTGGATTACAGACGCATGGTGTGTTGCGGACCCTGCTCTCTACTGCGCCGTTGGTGTGGCTGGGGCGGCTCAGCTACGGGGTGTACCTGTACCACTGGCCGATCTACCTGCTGCTCGACGAGCGCACGGTGGGGCGCCACGGTGTGGTGCTGTTTGCGTTGCGGGCGGCGTGCACCATGGTCGTGGCGCTGTGTTCGTACGTGCTGGTCGAGTCGCCGGTGCGCAGAAGTGCGTTGCCCATGCCGGTGGTGGCATGGACCGCGGGGCTCGCCACCGCAGCCGTGCTGGTGGCGGCATTGCTGATGGTGCCGGTGTCTGCGAACGGCTTCGGCGCGGACGACGACCTGGCCGGGAAGGTCAGCATCGCTGCGACCACCGGTCCGTTGCCGACGTTCCTGCCCGTGGAAACGTGGGGCGACGACGGATCGTCGGCCAGCACCGTGCTCCCGGCCTTGGGCCGACCAGTCCGCATTCTGATGCTGGGCGACTCCACCGCGGAGGCGTTGTCGGCAGGTGTGATGCGGTGGGCTGCCGAGCACCCCGACCTGGCCCAGGTCGACTCGTTGGCCCAAGCCGGCTGTGGCTTCATCCGCGCCGAGGGGATGGAAGGGGACGACACGGGGGCGTTCGAGGCGAACTGCCGCCAGATGTTGGCCACCGATCTGCCGGTCGTCCTGCGCGATCGTCGACCCGATCTGGTGGTGATCCTCGTGACGTTGCCGGATGTGCTGGATCGTCAGTGGTCGCCGAGCGAAGGCCTGCTGCACTCGACGGACACCCGCTACGCGCAGCGACAGTTGCACGACTACGGCGCCTTGGCCGAGACCTTGATGGCGGTGCCCGATCTGCGTGTCGCGTGGCTGACCGCCGCGCCGCCAGCGTCGTGGTGCGTGTGTGACGTGCGTGGCTACACGGTGTCGATGTGGGCCGGACAGACAGCTGCGATTGATGCCCAGGTGGCCGCGTACCCCGGTCGGATCGAGCGTGTGAACTTCCGAGACTGGATCACCAACGACGAGCTAGACGGTTCGCGCGTCGATCGTCCTGATGGGCTTCATCTCGCCGCGACGTCGGCGCTGGTGCTGATGGACGAACGCCTGGCACGGGCGCTGCTGCAGATCGCAGCGGGTTCCTTCGGCTGACGGTCAGCTGCTGCGAACTGCGACCGGTGCCTCGCCGCCGATGAGCGGGTGGTGGCAGGCGACGAAGTGCCCGTCGCCGACCTTGCGCAGTTGCGGTTCTTCGGCACGGCAGCGATCGTCGGCGGCGGGGCAACGCGGATTGAAGCGGCAGCCCGGCGGGGGAGCGACGGGGGAGGGCGGTTCGCCCTCGATCGCCACCTGGTGCACCGCAACCTCGGGATCGGGCACCGGAATCGAGTCGATGAGCACCTTGGTGTAGTGGTGTGCCGGCGACGTGTACAGGTCGTTCGAGGGAGCGACCTCGCAGATCTTGCCGAGGTACATCACCTGGATGCGGTCGCTGATGTTCTTCACCACGGCCAGGTCGTGGGCGATGAACACGAGCGTGAGGCCGTGCGTGGCCTTGAGGTCTTCCAGCAGGTTGAGCACCTGCGCCTGCACGCTGACGTCGAGTGCGCTGACTGGTTCGTCGCAGATGATCAACGTCGGGTCGAGTACCAGCGATCGGGCGATGGAGATGCGCTGACACATACCGCCGGAGAACTCGTGCGGGCGACTGTCGGCGGCGCGTTGTGGGTCGATGCCCACTTCCTCCAGCAATGCGTCGACCTTTGCCAACTGTTCTTGGTGGCTGCCCCGCTTCCAGATGACCAACGGCTCGCGCACGATGTCGCGCACCTTGCGTCGGGGGTTGAGCGACGAGATGGGATCCTGGAAGATCATCTGCATGCGGGTACGCGCGGCGCGCATGTCGTCGGCCTTCAACGCCGTGAGTTCGGTACCTTCGAACACCACCGAACCGCTGGTGGGTTTCGGCAGCATCATCATCGCCTTGCCGGTGGTGCTCTTGCCGCAGCCGCTCTCGCCGACTACACCGAGCGTCTCTCCGCGCAGTACGTCGAAGCTGATGCCGCTGACTGCGTGCACTTTCAAGCCGGTGTGCCCGACGGGGAATTCCATCACCAGATCTTCGACACGGAGAATGATGTCGCCCTCGGTGCGCAGGTGCGCCTTGCCGCTGCCAGCCATCAGTGCGCTCCGCTCATGGCCGCAGCGAGTTCAGCGGTGCGTGCTCGGTGGCTGGGCGAGCCGACTGGGTACCAGCACGCGTACACGTGATCGGGGTGCTCGGCGGTGATCAGCGGGGGTACCTCTGTGCGGCAACGATCCTGGGCGAACGAGCAGCGTGGTGCGAAGCTGCATCCTGGCGGCGGGTTGACGAGATCCGGTGGGCGACCGGGAATCACGCTCAACCGGGTGTGGCTGGGGTCCTCGATCTTCGGGATGCTCTTCAGCAGGGCCTCGGTGTAGGGCATCTTCATGCTGGCGAACAGCACGTTGGTCGGCGCCTTCTCCACCATCCGACCGCCGTACATCACCATGATGTCGTCGGTGTGGCCGGCGACCACGCCCAGGTCGTGGGTGACCAGGATCAACGACATGTTGCGCTCGCGCTTCTGCACACCGATGAGTTCAAGGATCTGGGCCTGCACCGTGACGTCGAGTGCGGTGGTCGGTTCGTCGGCGAACAGCAGCGTCGGGCCGCACGACATTGCGAGGGCAATCATCACACGCTGACGCATGCCGCCGCTGAGTTCGAACGCGTACTGGTCGAGGCGCTTCTCCGGCTCGGGGATACGCACTTCACGTAAGAGATGTAGCGATGTTGCTCGCGCATCTTCCTTCGACATTCCCAAGTGCAGCCGCAGTCCTTCGCCGATCTGCTTGCCGATGCGCATCACCGGGTTCAGCGAGGTCATCGGATCTTGGAAGATCATCGACATCTCCCGACCCCAGATCTTGCGTCGGTCGGCCAAGGGTAGGTCGATGACTTCGCGGCCCTCGAACTTCACAGAGCCCGAGCGCTCGGTGTTGCGCTTCGGCAACAAGCCCATGATCGAGCGGGAGAGCACGGTCTTGCCCGAACCCGACTCGCCCACGATGCCCAGCGAGCGCCCGCGATCTAGCGTGAAGCTGACACCATCGACCGACCGGACCAGACCTCGCTCGGTGCGGAAGTGCGTGCGCAGGTCGGTGACTTCGAGCAGCGGACCCTCGAGTTGTCGGCTGGCGGCCTGGATGCTGTGAGCTGTATGCGCTGAGTGAGGGCTCATCCGATGGCCTCCCGGCGGTTGAAGCGCTGAGCGAGCACATCGCCGAGCAAGTTGATCGCCAGCAACGTCAGGAACATCACGAGCGCAGGCATCAGCGAGATCCACCACACGCCGGCCCGCAGTCGCTCGGAACCGGCGGAGATCATTGCTCCCCATGTTGGGATGGGGACCTCCACCGACAGACCGAGGAAGGCGAGCGCACCCTCGGCGACGATCAACAGCGCCATACCGGTGAGGGCGAACGAGAGCAGCGTAGGCACGATATTCGGCAGAATCTCGCGGAACAAGATGCGACTTCCCTTCGCTCCGAGGCTGCGGGCGGCAACCACGAAGTCGCGTTGTGCGTAGGCGATCGTGTTGGCCCGCACGAGCCGCGTGAGCGGCGGAATGGACAAAATGACCAACGCCAAGATGATTGGCCACAGCGGTCGTGGCGCAGCCGATTCGGCGGTGTCTGGTTTGTTGAAGAACGTGACGAGGAAGATCGCGAGCAGCAGCGCAGGGAAGGCCAGCATCACGTTGGTGAGGTTGTCGATCACGGTGTCCACCCAGCCACGGAAGTAGCCGGCGACCATGCCCAAGAAGGTGCCGATGGCCAGACCGAAGGTGATCGCGAGACCGGCGATCAGCAGTGAGTTGCGCGCTCCGAGCATCGCCCGAGCGAAGAGGTCGCGCCCGTTGCTGTCGGTGCCCATCAGGCCCGCGTGCGTGGCCTTGCCCGGCAGGGTCTTGTTGAGCGGTGTGGCCCATGTGGCCCAGGTGGGTGGCAACTCGCGCTTGCTGAGAATGTCGCCTACGAGCGCCGTGCTGCAGTTCGTCGTCGACCCGCCAGGGCAGGAGTGCGAAATGTAGGGGAGCGAGTTGGCGCCGATGGCGCTGATGGTGATGAAGACCAGCCAGCCGATGGCCAGCCACTTGGTGATGCGGCCGCGTTTGCGCACCCGAACCTTGGCTGGTGCTCCTTGATCGATGAGCGGTACCTCGGGGGTGTGTTGGTGTGCAATCACGTCGATGTCGGTCATGTCGGTCTCGTTCATGGCGTCAGCCCAGCGCTCGGCTGACACGGACGCGGGGGTCGATCCAGGCGTAGGCCAGGTCGACCAGGAAGTTGGTGAAGACGTAGACGAGGGCCAGCACCACCACGCAGTACTGCACAGTCGGGTACTCGTGACGGAAGATGCTCTCCACTGTGAGGCGGCCCATACCGTTCAAGGTGAAGAACGTTTCGACGATGACCACGCCACCCATGAGGGCGCCGATCTGGACGGCGGCGGAAGTGACGATGGAGAACAGCGACGGGCGCAGCGCGTGTTTGAACAGCAGGGCCGGAGTGCTGACCCCCTTGGCCCGGGCGGTGGTGATGAAGTCGCTCTGCAGCGTGCCGATCATGTCGGCGCGCAGTACGCGCATGTAGCCAGCGTAGAGCGGGATGGCAATGGTAACCGTGGGCAGAACGAACGCCTTGAAGTGCTCGATCGGTGAATCCCACAGGCTGTGATAGGTGGCCGGGAACGGGATCCATTTGCGTTGCACGCTGAACAGCAGCACCAGCACCGGGGCGACGATGAAGTTGGGCACGGACAACATGCCGAATGCCGACGTCGTGGCAGCCCGGTCGAAGCGGGAGTTCTGCTTGTATGCCGACCACACGGCGGTGGGCACGGCCAATCCGAGCGCCACCAGTTGGGCATAGACCATCAAGTACGCCGATACGGGCACGGCCCGCTTCAACGCGCTGGCGATGGTCTCGTTGGTCTGGAACGTGAGTCCCCAGTTGCCGGTGATGAAGTCCTTGACCCACTTGAAATATTGGGACGGGATCGACTTGTCGAGGCCAAGGTCTTTGATGACCTGTTGTGCCTGTTCCTTGGTCGCCCCTGGCCCCGCCTTGAGGCCGACGATGACGTCGTTCCCTCCCGGCAGGAACCTCAGCGCGACGGCAGTGACGAAGGTGACCACCACCACAACGAACATGGTCTGCGCAAGTTTGCGGATCACATATCGCATGTGTGGTGGTGGTCCCTTCCCATTGATGGTGTGTGTGTGTGACTGACGAGTGTCAGTCGATCAGTGCTCGACCCAGAGGTTCATCGCGTAGAACGTGCCGGCGATGCCAGCACCGAAGGCGGTCTCCTTGCCATCGGGCAGCTCGAACACCACGGGACCATGGACGGTCGGCTTGGACATGATGCCCCAGATCGACCAGCTGCCCCACAGGTTGTAGCACTCTTCGCCGAACAACTTGTTCACATCTTCGGCGATCTGCTTCTTCTCGGCCGCGTCGGCGCTGGCGCGGTTCCGGTCGAGGAGGGTGTCGAGCTTGGTGTCCTTGATGCGACCGAAGTTGAGGGCCAGTTCACCGACCGGCTTCGAACCCGATGAATGCCACCAGTAGTACTGCTGGTCGAGGTCGAACCCGCCGTGGTTGCGCCACTGGAACACCTGGAACTTGCCCAATGCTGCAGTGAGGATGTACTGGGCCTGGTCGATCTGGTCGATCGTGACCTCGTCGAAGCCGGCCTCCGTCCACCACTGCTGCTGTGCCTGAGCGGTCACCAAGTTGGTGTTGTCCTGGGTGGTGGCCAACGAGATGGTGAGCTTGCCCGGGTGGGCAGCCTTGTAGGCGGCGACCAGTTCCTTGGCCTTGGCCATGTCCTGCGTCATCGGGTAACCGGTCTCGGCGAGGTAGCCGACCTGCGTGGGCGAGAACGGCCCGTTGGCCTGCTTTGCCACACCGGCGCCGATCGTGTCGATCAGCCCCTTGTCATCGGTGGCGTAGGCCAATGCGCAGCGCAGGCTCTTGTCGGTGAGCGGCGAACCATCCTGGGTGACGTGCAGCAAGGAATACGCAGTCTCACCGTTGTTGGAAATCTCGGTGAGCTTGTTGGCGGTGTCCTTGCGGGCGTCAGCGATGGTCTGGCCGTTCGCCGAGTGCAGGATGTCGACGGTGCCGCTCAGCAGCGCCTCGCGCCGGCTGAGGGCATCAGGGATCGGACGGAACTCGATGGAGTCGAGATACGGGTACGGCTTGTTCCAGTAGCTCGCGTTCTTCTTCATCGAGAAGACCTCGTTCGGTACGTATTTTTCGTACACGAACGGTCCGGTGCCGACCGGCTTCGACTTCAGTGTTGCGTCGGCGTCGCTGGCCTTCAACCATGTGGGCGAGGCCATGTAGCCGGACTGACCCATCATCGCGAACGGGAACGCAGCCCACGGCTTCTCGACGGTGACCACTGCGGTCATCGGGTCGGCCGGGTCGATCGCGACCGTCGTGACCGAACGCAGGATGGCGCCGGTGGTGATGCCGTTCTTGGCGCGGGTGAGGTTCTCGACGATCGCTGCGCCGTCGAACGGTGTGCTGTCGTGGAACATGACGCCGGCGCGAGCCGTGATCTTCCACTCGGTGTAATCAGCGTTGGGTGTCAGCGACTCGGCGAGGTACGGGCTCCAGGAGCCGTCGCCGTTGGGCATCGCGAGCGTGTCGTAAATATTGCGGATGACCTGGTGACAGGCGATGGCGCAGAGCATTTCTGCGGGACGCCACGGGCTCGACGTGTCGGCCTCGATCGCCATCACCACGTTGCCACCGGGAACCGGCTGCTCTTCAGCTGCGGTCGTGGGCGGCGGGGCGGTGGTGGCCGGAGCCGTGCTGTCGGTGTTGCCAGTGGTGGTCTGGCTGGACTTGCTGTCGCCGCCGCCGCATGCAGCGGCGATTGCGCCGATGCTGAGGACGAGCGCCGCCAGGAGCCTGCCCGGTCGGCGTCGTGATGGCCTACTCGAATGACCCATTCTCGCTTCCCCCAATGTGTGAGTGACGTTCGTAGCTTCCCCGGTGCCGGCCGCCTGTGTGACGTCGATCACAGTGAAGTGTTCGCACAATAGCCCTATAGATCGTGTCGGGGTCGACACGGAGGTACGGTCACCGCCGTGCCCATGCTCCGTCCCGACTTTCTCGAGGTACCGCTCGCCGAGCGTTGCTCGCCGAGGCATCGCCGGTTCGAGGAGATCATGGAGCGCCATCGCGCCGCGGTGGAGGCTGGCCTGCCGGCGTACTCCGATCCCACATCGGGGCTCACCGTGTTCACCGCATCCTTTCTCGCTGAGCGCGACTACTGCTGCGACAGCGGGTGTCGCCACTGCCCATACGAGCGGAACTGACTCCTGAGGCGCACTAGCGTCGGATCATGGCGAACGATCCGGTGAAATCTCTGAAGGTCGCACCTGGCAGCAAAGTACGTCTGCGATCGTTCGACACTGGCGACACGTTCGGCTGGCACAAGGAGTCGGCAGTCGCCGAACTCGAACAGGTGAAGCTCCGGCTCGAGGTCGTGCAGCAGCGGTTGTTCGGTGAGGAGCGCCGCAGCCTGTTGCTGGTTCTGCAGGCGATGGATGCGGCCGGCAAGGACGGCACGATCCGCTCGATCTTCTCCGGGATGAACCCGGCCGGCGTGACGGTCAGCAACTTCGGGGTGCCCAGCGACGAGGATGCCGCGCACGATTATCTGTGGCGAGCGCATGCGCACACTCCGGCGAAGGGCCGCATCGGGGTGTTCAACCGCAGCTACTACGAGGATCTGTTGGTCGTACGGGTGAAGGGTTTCGTTCCTCGCCCCGTGTGGTCGAAGCGCTTCGACCACATCAACGCCTTTGAACAGTTGCTGGTCGACGAAGGCACGACGGTGGTGAAGGTCTTCTTGAACGTGTCCAAGGAGGTGCAGCGTCAGCGCCTCCAGGAGCGGCTGGATGATCCGGAGAAGCGATGGAAGTTCCGCAAGGGCGACTTGGACGATCGGAAGCTATGGCCGGAATACGCGCAGGCGTATGAGGATGTGCTGACGCGCACCTCGCAGGCTGATGCCCCCTGGTATGTCGTGCCTGCCGACCACAACTGGGTGCGCAACCTGGTGGTCGCCAAGGTCCTGTTGCATCACCTCGAGCGAATGAAACCTCGCCTGCCCGAGTCCGAAGAGGGGCTCGAAGGGCTGGTCGTCGAATGAATCCGCCGGCCGATATTTCGGGAATGCTGTGAGAACGATGCGAGTGATGACGCCGACAGACCTTTACGAATTGTAAAGTTCTTCCATCATGTCCGTGATCGTTCCCACCACGTTGGCCGAAGCACTTGCCGCGCTCGCCGACTCACCCTCCGCGACGGTCGTCGCCGGCGGCACCGACGTCATGGTGGAGGTCAACTTTGGCCATCGCTCCGTGAGCGATGTCGTGATGGTGAACCGGGTCGCTGAGTTGCGCACCTGGCGACGCGATGCCGATGTCCTGCACCTGGGTGCTGGTGTCACTTGGTCCGAGATCGAGGCCTCACCGATCGCCGAGTGGGTGCCGGCGCTTGCACAGGCGGCCCGCACGGTCGGCTCGCCACAGATCCGCCATGCGGGTACGGTCGGCGGCAACCTTGGCACCTGCTCGCCGGCGGGTGACGGCCTGCCCGTACTCGCGGCACTCGATGCCGTGGTGCACCTTGCATCGGCCGACAGCACCCGCTCGCTGTCGTTCGCCGAGTACATGGTCGGCCCGAAACGCACGGCACGCCGCCCCGGCGAACTCATCACCGGAGTGACACTCCCCATCGTGGACGGGTGGCAGGGCTATAGCAAGGTCGGCGTTCGCAATGCCATGGTCATCGCTACGGCCAGCGTTGCTCTCGTCGTTGATGCGGGGTCGGTGCGACTCGCGCTGGGCTCGGTCGGCCCCACGATCCTGCGCTGTCCCGAAGCCGAGGTCTTTGCTGCGAACAACGTGGACTTCACGTCCAGAGTGGCCAGCAGCGAGGTGGTTGCGCAGTTCGCCGAACTGGCGCGTGCCGCTGCTCGCCCGATCGACGACCATCGGTCCACCGCCGTCTATCGCCGTCATGCGGTCGGTGTGTTGGCCAGCCGTTTGCTGAGAAGGGCATTCCCCAATGAGTGAGATCTACCAGTTGCACGTCAACGGAGAATCGCGCGACGTACTCGATGCATCCCCGGGCGAGAGCCTGCTCTACGTGCTGCGCGAGCGTCTCGGACTGATGGGCAGCAAGGGCGCGTGCGAGCAGGGTGAGTGCGGTTCGTGCAGCGTGATGCTCGACGAACAGCTGGTATGCGGGTGTTTGGTACTGGCTGCTGGGGCCGTGGGTCAGCGCATCGTGACGATCGAGGGGATCGCACCTGTGGGCGCTCCCAGCGATGTGCAGCAGGCGTTCGTCGATGCCGGTGCGGTGCAGTGTGGGTTCTGCACGCCGGGCCTCATCATGGCGACCCACTCGTTGCTCGAGCGGTCGCCGTCGCCGAGCGAGATGGAGATCCGCGAAGAACTATCCGGCAATGTGTGCCGGTGCACTGGCTACGGCCGCATCATCGATGCCGTGCAGCGTGTCGCTGTGGCCCGCCGAGGTGTGTCATGACCGACACTGACCTCGGCACCGCAGCCGCCACCTTCGACGGCACCCATTCCGGCCTTGCTGGTCGATTGGGCGACAGCGTTGCCCGCCCTGATGGCGTGCCCAAGGCGCAGGGTTCCTACCAGTTCTCGGGCGACCTCACGGCCGACGGCTTCCTGTGGGGCGCAACGCTGCGCTCACCACACCCGTACGCGCGCATCGTGCGCATCGACGTGTCGGGCGCCTGGAAGATCGACGGTGTCGCCGCAGTCATCACCGCCGAGGATGTGCCGGGGAAGGCCACCTACGGGCTGATCAGCCAGGACCAACCGGTGTTCGCCAGCGACATCGTGCGTTTCCACGGCGAACCGGTTGCTGCCGTTGCCGCCGACCACCCGGAAACGTGTCGCCGCGCGCTCGCCGCAATCGTGGTCGAGTACGAGGTGCTGACACCGCTCACCGACCCTGAGCAGGCGGTCGACGGTTCATTTCCGCCGATCCACCCCGATGGCAACATCGTGCGCCACCAACGCATCATCCGTGGCGATCAGTCCATCGAAGGCCCGATCATTGTCGAGGGCACGTACGAGATGGGCCGCCAGGATCAGGCGTTCCTCGGACTCGAGGCGGCCCTGGCGATCCCGGCACCCGGCGGCGCCGGTGTCGAGCTGTACGTGGCCACGCAGTGGCTGCACGAGGATCGCAAACAGATTGCTGCGTGTCTCGGCATGCCCGAGGACAACGTACGCCTGGTGCTGGGCGGTGTCGGCGGCGCGTTCGGAGCCCGTGAGGACATCAGCCTGCAGGTGCACACGTGCATGCTCGCGCTGCGCACCGGTCGGCCGGTGAAGATCCAGTACGACCGCGCCGAGAGTTTCCACGGCCATGTCCACCGGCATCCGTGCACGGTGTGGATGCGGCACCATGCCGGCACCGATGGCCGTATCCGGCGCATCGAAGCTCGTTTCCTGTTCGACGGCGGCGCCTACGCCAGCACATCGTCCGCTGTGCTGATCAACGGCATCACGCACACACAGGGTCCCTACCAGTGCGAGAACGCCACGGTGCACGGCTGGGCGGTACGCACGAACAACCTGCCATCAGGCGCGATGCGCGGCTTCGGAGTCGTGCAGGCTGCGTTTGCTCACGAGGGCCAGATGGACAAACTCGCGGCAGCAGTCGGGGTCGACCCCGTCGAGATCCGGTTGCGCAACGCGATGCAACGCGGCGATCGCCTGATCACCGGGCAAGTGGTCGACAACGTGGCGCCGGTGGCGCGCCTCATCCGCGAGACGGCGGCGCTCCCGCTGCCCACGCAGCCGGTGGGCGGCACTGATCACGATCCGATGAGGCTGCCCGGCGGGGCCGGCCGCACGGCCGATGAACGGCACATCGTGCGCGGCATCGGCTGGGGCGTTGGTATCAAGAACCTGATGTACAGCGAGGCGTTCGACGACTTCTCCACGGCGCGGGTGCGTCTGGCGGATGGTGTCGCCTCGGTGAAGTTCGCGACGGTGGAAGTTGGGCAAGGTTTCATCACCATTGTCGGGCAGATCGCCCGAACGGTGCTCGGCGTCGGTGAGGTAGTACTGGAGACGATCGACACGCAGATCGGTTCCGCCGGCTCCACCTCTGCCTCGCGGCAGACCTGGATGAGCGGCGGTGCGGTCGACGGCGCGTGCCGTCTGGTGCGCGAGCGGTTGTTCGAGTTGGTCGCGGCCAAGTACCAACTCGCGGCGGTGCAACTCGAGATCGACGGTACAGATGTCGTCGACACGCTCGGCACGCTGCGCATTCCGGTGGCGGAAGCGACTGCCGGGATTCTGATCGAGGAGACCTTCGAGCACCACCATGTGCCGACAGAAGACCTCGACGAGGATGGCCAGGGCAACTGCCACACCGCGTTCGCGTTCGTCGCGCACCGTGCGGTGGTCGACGTCGATCCTGAGCTGGGTCTGGTGAAGGTGGTTCAGATCGCCACTGCGCAGGATGTCGGCCGGGCGCTCAACCCGCTCAGTGTCGTCGGCCAGATCGAGGGCGGTATCGCTCAGGGTGTGGGCCTGGCCGTCATGGAAGAACTGCTGCAGGTGAATGGCATCGTCAAGAACGCGACCTTCACCGATTATCTGTTGCCAACGTTCCTCGACATGCCGGATGTGGTCATCTCGCTGGTGGAAGAGCCCGACCCTCACGCTCCGATGGGCGCCAAGGGTGTCGGCGAACCGCCCACCGTGTCGTCTACACCGGCGGTCGTCGCTGCCATTCGAGATGCGCTCGGCAAAGACCTACACCGAGTGCCCGTCCGCCCCAGCGATATCTGTTTCTGAGCCGTTCTCTGGGCGGTTCTCTGGGCCAGGCGAGGATCGGTTAGGTTGGCGAGCGTGGCGAACGATCGTGAAATTCTGACCTGGGAAACCTTCGGTGTGGCCTCTCGTGAGCTGGCTCAGCTGGTTGCCGACGACTACGAACCCGACATGATCCTGGCGATCGCTCGTGGCGGTCTGCTCATCGGTGGTGCACTCGGCTACGCACTCAGCGTGAAGAACGTGTACACGATGAACGTCGAGTTCTACACGGGTGTCGACGAGCGCCTTGAGGTGCCCCGCATTCTTCCGCCGGCCCCCGACTTCATGGACGTCAGCCACTTCAAGATCTTGATCGCCGACGACGTTGCCGATACCGGGCACACGTTGCGCAGTGTGCAGGCGTTCTGCGAGGGCAAGGTTGCCGAGGTGCGCACAGCCGTCATCTACGAGAAGAGCCATTCGGTCGTGAAGTGCGATTACGTCTGGAAGCGCACCGACGAATGGATCAACTTCCCCTGGAGCGACAAAGACCCGGTCGCCAAGCGCGACTGGTCCGTCAAGGACGCCTGAGTCTCCTCAGTGGTGCAACGCGATCGGGAGTTGCTGCCCGAGATCGAGGGTCTGCGCGCTCTCGCGGTCATCAGCGTCCTGCTCTACCACGCTGAGTTCGGCATTTCCGGTGGGTACATCGGCGTCGACGTGTTCTTCGTTGTCTCCGGTTTCCTGATCACGCGGTTACTGGTCCGCGAGCGCGTCGCTACCGGGCGGATCTCGTTGCGCACGTTCTACGCCCGCCGGGCACGTCGTCTGCTGCCCGCCGCCACCCTCGTGCTGGTAGCGGTCGTTGCCGCGTCGTATCTGCTGCTGAACCCACTGCGTGCCCACGACACGGCGGTGGACGCGTCGTGGGCGGCGGTGTTCGCCGCCAACATCCACTTCGCCAGGGTGGGCACGGATTACCTCGCGTCGTCGGCCGCGCCGTCGCTGTTGCAGCACTGGTGGTCGTTGGCCATCGAAGAGCAGTTCTACCTCGTGTGGCCCGGTGTGCTGGCGCTGGCATGGTGGGCCTGGCGGCGTGTGCACGCGGCGGCGCTCGTGGCGTGTGCCGTGGTGCTCGTGGGTTCGTTCGCGGTGGGCTGGTGGTTGGTCGATGACAACCCGGTGTGGGCCTACTTCGCCCCATGGGCGCGAGCCTGGGAGCTCGCGCTCGGCGGTCTGTGCACGCTGATCTGGTCGCGTCGCGATCGCATCTTTGGCCGAGCAGCCCTGGGCTGGGTCGGGATGGCCGCGATGGGGTTCAGCGCCGTGGTGTTCGATCGCAGCACCATGTTCCCGGGTGTCGCCGCGCTCCTCCCGGTGCTGGGCGCAGCAGCGGTGATCGTCTCCATCGGAGCGGTGGGTTCGCCCGGACGATTGCTCTCGCTGAAGCCATTGCAGTGGGTGGGTGGGCGCTCCTATGGCCTCTACCTGTGGCACTGGCCGCTGCTCGTGCTGGTGGAGGAGCGGTGGGGGCGAACTGCAGGCTGGCGCGGTGGTGCATTGGTGCTCTCGGTCGTGCTGGCGGCAGTCACGTACGTGCTGGTGGAGCAACCAGTTCGCCACCTGCCGGCGTTGCTGCGGTCTGCCTCGCGGTCGCTTGCGCTTGGCGTGTCGATGGTGCTGCTCACGGTTGCCGTCGCGTGGTGGTCGGCCGCGACGACGAGCGACGTGGAGTTGCACACCGGTTACGTCGCCCCGACGGTCGCCCCCACGGTGCCGGTGCCGGTGTCGGTGTCGGTGTCAGCTGGTACGCAGCCGGCAGGCGTTGGCTCAACCACATCAACCACCACACCACCCGACCCACTGGTGGTGCTGCAGCAGAAGGTGGCGAACGAACTTGAGCCGCTGATCCGCGAGTCGGCAGCACAGGATCTGGTGCCGGACAACATCACCCCGGCGATCAGTGATCAGCACACCAACAGCCCGCGTGTGTGGGGAGATGGGTGTCTGGTCGGTTTCTTCGACGACACCAGCCCGGTGTGCGAGTACGGCGATCTGTCATCGCCGATCACGGTTGCGCTGTACGGCGACAGTCACGTCGATCAGTGGTTCGACGCGGCGGAGGCGACTGCGCTGCGCAATCACTGGAAGCTGCTGGTGCTGTCGAAGTCGAAATGCGCGATCCTCGACATCGATGTCCTCTACGACGGGACGCGGCCGTACCCGCAGTGCACGCGTTGGCGGGCCGCGGCGCAGCAGCGGGTGCTGGCACCCGATGTGCAAGTAGTGCTGATCACACAGTGGCGGCAGCACTACCACGTACTCGACAAGGGTGCCGAGCGTCCCGTGTATGACCGCGAGTGGCGTGCTGCACTCGTTGAGACGGTGAGCACGCTGCAGGCCGCCGGGAAGCGGGTGATGTTGCTCGGCGACACGCCGTTCACCCACTTCGCACCCGATGAGTGCATCGCGGACCATGCCCGCAGCCTCACCCACTGCAACCTCGCTCGCCCCACACACGTCGTCGAACGTGAGATCCAGTTAGAGCGCGAGGTCGCCGCCGAGGTGGGGGTTGAGTACTACGACACGAATGTGTGGTTCTGCGCCGACGATGTGTGCCCGGTGGTGGTCGGCAACATGGCGGTGTACCTCGACAGCCACCACATCAACCGCACGTACGGCCTGTTCCTCACGCCATACATGGAGTTGTTGATCCAGCACCTGCTCGTCGCACCCTAACGACGCGGCCGGTGACCATCCTGACCACGCATCCGTGGAGGATAAGGGCGCCCGACTGCGGCCGCGGGCATCCCGCATTCCACCGGTCATCCGGTTGCGGGCGTCAGGCCGCCGCCTGGGTTCGTGGTCGGGTGTGGATGGTGGTGCCGTCGATGAGTGTGAGTCGGAGGTCGTGGACGTCGCCGTGGATGGTGACGCCTGGGCGGTGTTTTTCGGTGTGGTGGTGTCGGCACAGCAGGATTAGGTTGTCGAGGTCGGTGGCACCGCCGTTCTCCCACGGAATCAAATGGTCGGCGTCGCACCATGGTGCGGGGATGTGGCAGCCGGTCCAGCGGCAGCCGCCATCGCGGGCGAGTAGCGCCTTGTATTGGGCGTCGGTGGCGTAGCGCACCTCTCGCCCGAGGTTCAGTACGTGTGAACCGGCGAGTAGCACGCGTTGCAGGTTGGCGTGTTCGGCCATGTGCCGCACGACGTGTGCGGGGATGCGTTCACCGTGTGCGGTGAGGCCAGGTTCGTCGCTGTGTCCGGCGAAGGACTCGGCGTTGATGGTGATCAGGATCGTGGGCTTCTCGCGCCCGCCGACGACCTGCCCTTTGGCGTACGCGTCGCAGAGCATGACGAGCCCGTCGGCGAGGCGTTGTTCGGTGGTGCGGCTGTCGCCTTCGGAGGGTTTGCCGGCGACGTGGGAGATGGAGTTGAGGAACTGCCGGTTGGCGAGCACGGGTAGCACGACGGTGGTGGTGACCATCCCGTCGAGCGGTCTGCCCGAACGCAC